>ERZ1292625.165-Hain-H41-01um-R1-165-length-111968-cov-13_pt1 | contig 111968 bp, 108 predicted proteins | sample MGYA00564400_ERZ1292625 | MGnify/ENA primary metagenome ERZ1292625 (study PRJEB36523, sample SAMEA6512639) | groundwater metagenome | collected 2019-01-08 | study: AquaDiva: Metagenomics assemblies of 32 groundwater samples
GCCAATTTTTTTGAAAAAATCAAAATCGATGACTTTTTGAGTGAACCCTAATTATAGTTCGGTTGGCCTGACTTTTTACTGAGGTGATTTTATCATTACGAGCAGCTTCATACATAGCTCTGAGTGTTTGCTCATCCGGGACAAGGCTTGCTGAATCATCACTTTTGGGTAAGTTTTTCAGGATGTCCATTCTGTAATTTTCATAAGTTACTAAACTCGGGCTGCCAGGTGGATTGTATCCCGAATGCAATGGGTCTTGAAGGTCAAAGAAAGCATTCAATAAAGTTGAAATACAAATCAAGAAGGTGATTACTGATACAATGCATACTGTGTAGCCGTAAATCTGGGCACCGGTTTTTGGAGATTTTTCCATAATTTTAGTTTTTAGATTTAGCAAAGCTTACTGATACGATTTCAACTTTGCAATGACAAAAGTCATTATTTCCCACTAGAGTCCCCATAGAAAGTATACCAATATGTGAGCGGTGGTGATCAAAAGTCCCTAAACTTTCCGCGGAACGAAACATTGTCCACCGGTTGTAAAACTTCTCCGCGTAAACGCATCCTTTTTTTTCAATCCGTCATTGTCTACTCAAGCCAAAATTGTTTCACAGTCAGCTAATGAAATTTTGAAACGTTAAAGTCCCGCGTTAGCAGTGTTTACTCTAAATTTTATTAATCTCGAGTCTGCTGTTACTTTATTTGAAGTCGAGTCTGTGTCGTTAACGTTGTCACCCGTTGCGAAGGACTTTTTTGTCCGACCGCATGGTGCACAACGCCAAGCTATGTGCTATTGAATATATTTCATAAGTATCAATTGGCCTAATTTTGAGCCCAATTTGGCCTAATCACCTCCATTTGACGGGTATTTATTTTGTGCAAAACCTCAGGACAGGCAACACGATCTGAGCCTGAGATGTTGACTATTCTTTGAAGAGTAATATTTCCTTGCAAGAAGTGAAATGGGCAGACCAATGCATACAACCAAAATGGTCATATTAAGAGATGCACGGCCCCAGGAAAAAGGGTTCTTAGAAGTGTTTGACATCGGCACTACAATAAGGTTCATCACCGACCACACAAACAAACCGTACAACACACCACTGACCAACTTTTGCTTTCGCAGGAATTGCATATGCGGATACAAAATAAAGTAGAGTGCTGTAAAAGAAGTGGCAATAAAATAATGAAAAACAACGCCAGTTATGGTCATGGCTATTCCGCCTGAAAAAGCTCCCTCCCCAAATGCACCGCTGGCGATGTATTGAAATACCCCTACCGCGTTCATATTGGCCAGTATAATAATGGCAGCCAAGGCATCCAGGGTGCCTGCTATAATGCTTGTTTTTAAGATTGCTTTTATCATGTGCAAATTATCATAGCAGTCATTTATTGGACATACGCCATATTTAATTTCTCTACCGCAAATTTCTCCACTTCTAATTGTACACTTACTAAATCCTTTGACACTACATGTGAGCCCAGAACGTGTCCGCCCGCATTGGGTATTGGGATGGCGGCTTTAAGTGCAGCAAGTGTTCCTAGTTGTTCATTCATCTCCAACATAGCGCTTACTTTTACGGTGGGGTCCTGCTCTTCTTCATTTTTATAATAATACAAGGTGAGAGAGGGACATTTTACCTTTTCAAAGGTATCCCCATTCATCTTATCTTCCACTAGCTCTTCAAGTTGAACAACTGCCTCCAGTCGATACGGATTATTCCAGTATTGATCTTTCAAAGAGTCAGTAGGAAAGTAACGGGAACCTCCACCAATTACCATTCTGGCAATTTGCAAACCCCACGGGTTGTTAAGCAACCACGCATTGTCGTCATTAATGGCAATATTGGGCGACATGTTGACTAACGCAAATACATCAGCAGGATATTCTGCAGCTAAGATCAAGGCCATTGTACCTCCCGTAGAAGTGCTCATGATCATTACTTTATCACCTAATGCTTTCCCGATTGCCAATGCTTCTTTGCTGCTCTGCCACCATCGGTCTGCTGTAAAATACAAAAGCTGATCGGTGGTATCCACGCCATGATCTGCCATTCGCGTGAGGTACAGATTGCAACCAAACTTCCTGGCGAATTGCTCGTGTATGGGGTCACCCTCCTCCTGACTTGCTGAAAAACCGTGAAGATAAACGATACTATACTCCGTTCGTTTTTTAGAACTATCCGCCCAGATAATTCTGGCTTCGTTGTCTGGTTTTAGTGTATGCCTGCTCTCCTGAGCAGAGACATATTTTTCTAATTCAACCGGGTCCTGAGGGACCACCGGCATCGCAGGGTCCCAGATTGGCGTTGATGGCTTGGGGCCTGCCAGGTAAAATCCGAACAGAAACAAAATGGGTAGGCCAATCCAGGTGAAACGTTTTTTCATATCAGTATAGTAGTTGAATTATCCCAATAGCAAGGGAAAGGCAAATGGCCGGAAAAAAGACAAAGATAAAACCGAACACTGTCAGAAATACTTTTATGGTGGTCGCTCCTATACCTTCATGATAAACATTTTTCAAGGAAATCCAGGTGTAGGTAAGTTGAGTTATAGCTGCTAATACAAAGGCAATAGGGATCAAGTCTAAGATGACCAAAGGTATGAGAACAATATTCCTTATTAATCCAAAACTAATCAGGTGTAACATATAGTAAAGGTGCTCGATGTAGTATTTTCCACTTCTAAAATATATGAGTTTGAAATACAAGGCCATTACGAAAACTATAAAATAGAAAATTACATTGAGGTTATCCTTAATCTTTTGATCGACTGTTTCTATAAAAACGCTATGTGATAACCCGCTCTTTACTTCATACTGGTGGACCAATTCATGTATACCCGGTACCAATTTGAACAATGGAAAGCGGTCGACCGCGAAAATATCCCCTGATTTAAAAAAACTAAATGCCAAAAAATGCAACACCACGACAATGATATAAATGCGAAAAGGCTTGATGTAGTTCACCCGTTTGCCTGCAATAATTTCATTGGTGAGAAAGCCAGGCTTGAAAATGAGTAGCCGGATGGTCCTTATAAATTTAGAATCAAAATTAAAGACCTCTTCAAATGCATCTTTCAAAAAATGACTAAGGCTCAATTCTGCTTTTTCCAACTTTACCTTCTCACCACAGACAGGGCAATAAACACCACTGGCTTCGCTTCTGCAACTGGGGCAATATAACAGGCCTTGTTCCACGTTTTGTCAAGTTATAAAATATGAGTTGAATTCTAACATAAAAGAAGCCGGACCATAGGATCCGGCTTCTCAGTTTAAAAAACTTATGATCAGGTGCAGTAAAAAATAATAATCCCTGCGATACAACACTCCCGATCAATAAGAAGGCACTCCGGTACCGGCAAAAAATATTTACCACCAACAACCACTACGAATGGAGTAAAGCCAGACGTACCGGATATGCCATATCTTACCTCACCCCTGCCTAACGGCAGGCAGGCTAAATCCCTCTCCGGAGGAGAGGGACTTTCTCCTCCGGAGAGGGCCGGGGTGAGGTACTAGTCCACATTATCATGCAAAAATTTATTGTTCCCCAAAAGATTATTGTCATCATTCAGGTTATAACGAGAAATAAACGATTCAGAAGAATGCGGAACGTTTTCCATCTTCACTCCTCTACGGAGATAAGCTGGTAAGGTCCACTTTTCATTAAATTCCTCTTTCGTCATCTCTTGCTTTTTGCTTGTTTTCATCCTTTCTCTTCTATCTTTCGCCTGTTGCTCCAGGCGCTCTTTCGTTTTACGATATTCCATCATGCCCTCGTGGTTGATAACCTGATCAGCCGAAATATCCTTGCCTACTTCAAACTCATCCTCACTTTGGAGTAGACTATCATTGCCTTCATCCTCGTCTGCATGACTTTTAACAGTCTCCTGCTTTTCAAAAAGGACGAACTCATAAGGTCTTTTCCCAATTTGGTCATCATCCTTTTTGGCTGGCTTTGCATCAGGTACATTTAAAATAGGCTTATCCACAGGTTGCTGAACACCTGGCTTTTCTTCAGTTGCTTCCCGAACAGGCTTATTCCCGTCATCGTTTATTCTTAGTTCCAACTCAAGATTTCTTTGATTTACAGAATTATCAACTGCATCAAACATTGAGATTTGTGAACGATCCAGCTCATGAACTTTCTTATCTCCAGCTTTTTTAATCATTTTTCCTTCTGAAATAAAACCCGTGGCGATGACTGTCACACGAATCCGGTCTTCCAAAATAGAATCAACACCGTGACCAAAAATAACCTCTGCTTCATCACCCGCCTGACCCTGGATATATTCTGTAATCTGAGTGAGCTCATCCATTTGTAGTTCAGCTTCTTCACCAGAGATAATGGAAAGCAAAATTTTCTTGGCTCCCATAATATCACAGTTATCCAAAAGCGGAGAGGCAAGAGATTGCTGGGCTGCTATTATGGCCCGGTTATCCCCGCGGGTTTCAGCAGAGCCCATCACGGCAGCTCCGGCATTCAACATCACTGCACGCACATCCTGAAAGTCCACATTAACATACCCGGCCAGAGTAATAATTTCGGCAATCCCCTTGGCTGCAGTAGTCAATACATTGTCGGCTTCACCAAATGCTTGTCCGATGGCAAGGTTGCCATAGATTTCACGAAGTTTATCGTTTAAAATAACGAGCACCGTATCACAACTTGCCCGAAAGGCTTCAACACCACTTACTGCCTGTGCTAATTTCTTTTTGCCCTCAAATGAAAAGGGTACCGTGACAATTCCTACCGTAAGGATATCCATATCCTTTGCAATTTTCGCGATAACCGGAGCCGCCCCAGTTCCAGTGCCACCGCCCATACCTGCTGTAACAAACACCATCTTGGTGCCTGTGAGCATTTCACGAATTTGCTCTTTACTTTCCAATGCCGCTGCCCGACCGACTTCCGGATTGGCTCCACAGCCAAGTCCTTCCGTAAGATTGACTCCAAGCTGGAGTTTGTACGGCACCGGACTACTGTTCAGCGCCTGCAGATCGGTGTTGGCCACGACAAATTCAACATCCTTGATGCCTTGTCGGTACATGTGGTTCACCGCGTTGCTACCTCCGCCACCCACACCAATCACCTTGATGATCGACTTGTGATGTTTTGGGAGATCAAATTTGTATCCTGCTACTGGTTCAAACATGGCAATTTATTTTATAGTGGTTAATTAATAAGTTTGAGTATTTAGAACTTAGTATTGAGTTTAATATTGGGCTTGCTTCATGAAGATTTAGATAAGTCTGGCCAGTTGTCAATTGTCCCTCGTATATCATAAATCTTAAATCCTTTCGGTCAGTATTCATTTTTTCCATCGAGGTCATCTATCAATAACCCTTTAGTTTTGTTAAGAATGCTGGAGAAGAAATCTGAAGCAGGATTAGCCTTTTCTTTTTTTAGTTTCGCAGGCTTCAGCGCATCCTTAGCTTCTTTATAGCGCTCATCCCGTTCATCTAGGGAACGAAATCCGGAAAGTACTAATCCAACGGCAGTTGCATACATTGGACTTTTAACTGCTTCAAGTTTGCTCTTGCCAAGATGCTCGTTAGGATAACCAATTCGCGTGTCCATTCCCGTCATATACTCCACCAATTGCTTCAGGCAACTGAGCTGAGAACCTCCTCCGGTTATAACAATTCCGCCTGCCAATCTTTTTTCAAATCCCGAGTTGATGATTTCCGTGTGCGCCATCTCAATAATCTCTTCCATTCTGGCCTGAATAATATTGGAGAGATTCTTTACAGAAATCTCTTTAGCAGTACGATTGCGAATACCAGGAATTGAAACGATTTCATTTGGGCTTGCTTCTTCGGCAATCGCTTTTCCAAAACGGGTCTTTAGTTGCTCAGCTTGCTTAGCCATCACCATCAAGCCATGTTGTATATCGGTCGTTAGAATGTTTCCGCCAAAAGGGATGACGGCTGTGTGGCGAATAATATTATCATAGAAAATTGCGATATCAGTCGTACCTCCGCCTATATCGATCAGGCAGACACCAGCTTCCTTTTCATCTTCGCTAAGGACAGCAAGGCTAGAAGAAAGCGGCTCAAGTATTAAATCCTCTATTTCCAAACCTGCCCTTCGTACACACTTATTGATATTGTTGATTGCACTGGTTTGTGCGGTAATGATATGGAAGTCAGCCTCCAGTTTCACACCACTCATACCTACGGGATCTTTAATCTCTTCTTCATAATCTACTGTGTAATCCTGTGGCATTACGTGGATAATCTCGCTGCCAGGAGGAATAACGATGCGGTACATATCTTCTGTCAATCGGTTAACATCTTCAATACTCACTTCATCATCCTTTGAGCTCCGAGTAATGCTGCCATGATGTACGGAGCTTCGAATATGTTGACCAGCAATCCCGACATTCACAACTCCTATATCGATACCCGCCATATCGCTTGCTTCTTTGATGGCCTTACCAATCGCAAAGACAGTCTTATCAATATTGGTGACTATCCCCTTGATAACGCCTTCTGATTCAGCTTTGCCCATACCAAGTACTTCGAGCTTACCATAATCATTCTTACGGCCCACAATTGCACAAATCTTAGTTGTACCTATGTCGAGACCTACTACAATTTTTTCGTTTTCCATAATGCTATATATTTTATTAGTGGTTGTTATTTTTTTAAAATATTGATCGTGCGTTCCATTCATTTTGTTCCTCTAATTACTCGCTTCTAGCTTCTAGCCCCCAAGCTACTGGCAATTTACGTCCCAACGGCCTGTAGCTAGAAGCAAGCAGCTTGTGGCCATCATTCAGCAATTACTTGTCCCTCATACTCCAAATTCACTCGCTTATATCGAGTCCATCCGCGCTGCGGGAGTATTTCTTTATAGAAAATCATCAGCTTCCTGAATTTTGCTTCTATATTTTCTGGCTTTCCAAATTCAACACGTTGACCAGTAACTTGCGGATACATGAAAATTTTGCCGGCACTGTTGATATCGAGCTGCGCCACCTGGGCTTTCCAGAATTTATCTTCGTTAATAAATTCAAGCATTTCCAGAAGTTGCTTCCCTTCCACTGTCTTACTCAAATCTTCACTTTCCAAAAGTTCTTTCACAAGTGCTCCGCTGATTAAAACAACTCGCGAGGTATATTTCTCTGAAACCGGCATAATTACACCTTCTTCCGATATGTACGCATCTGGAGCATCCGCCTGAACAATCCTGGCAATGGGTCTTCTCAATTCAACATTGACTACCAGGTTTCCTTTCAAGTCGCCATATAAGTCAGCCTTTAAAATGTGTTTGTCATATCGAAGTTTAGATTCTACAGCTTTGAGATTGATGCGATCAATACTTATTCCTTTGATTGCCTGACCACTTCCTTCAACAAGCTTCAAAACATCGGCTTCGTCCAGATAATGATTCTCCTGAAGGTTATCCAGCTCTACCACAATATCTTTGCACACCGCCCCACCACGCTTCCTCTCGGTAAAAGCGATGAGAAAAAATACAGCCACTAACGCAGCCGCCACTTTAATCTCTCTCCGTATGGTTAGTCTCCAATTCATCTATCTCCGATTTAAAAATTCCTTTATCGGCTTAACAAACGTGTCAATATCGCCAGCCCCTACCGTAGCCAATACCTCTATGTTGAGAGCTCCCAACTTTTGCATCACATTCTGTTTGTTGCACCTTATTTTTACAGAACTTGTGACGTCTTTAAACAACATATCCGAAGTGACTCCCGGAATTGGTTCTTCCCTGGCAGGATAAATATCCATCAGCAATACTTCATCGGCTATACTCAAACTCTTAGAAAATCCTGCCGCGAAATCGCGCGTGCGTGTAAACAAGTGCGGTTGAAATATCACCGTGAGCTTCTTGCCATTGTACATTGACTTCAGCGATTTCAAAAACACCTCAATCTCTGTAGGGTGATGCGCATAGTCATCGATGTATACCAAATCATCTTTTTTAATAATGAATTCAAACCTGCGTTTAACGCCTTGAAAGGAAGCAAGGGCCTCGCGGATAGTCTTTTCCTTCACACCAAGTTTTATCGCCACCAGCATTGCTGCGATAGCATTCTCCATGTTATGAAAACCAGGGACACCGAGCTGTATCTTCTCAATCTTCTTACCAAAACCATGAAGATCGAATTCAAAAAATCCACCCCGACCAGTTGGGGCAATATTGCCGGCAAAAAATTGTCCCTGGCTCATGCCATAGGTTTCTTTCGTGATCTCAATACCATTTGCTAATGAAGAAATCGATTCGTGAATAATAAGGTTGCCATCTTTGCTAATCTGTTTTATGAAATCCCTAAAAGAGAGGAGCATGTTAGCGTGATCACCATAGATATCAAGATGATCTGCATCGGCTGACGTCACTACCGCTATCTCAGGAAAAAGACGCAGGAAGGACCGATCAAATTCATCCGCCTCCACCACGACAATGGTTTTCTTTGTTACTTCCCCATGCATGACAAGATTAGAGGCATAATTAGTCGTGATGCCACCAAGGAAGGCTACCATATCTACCCCTGCACTCTTGAGAATATGGGCAATCAATGAGGAGGTGGTAGTCTTTCCATGTGTGCCTGCAACAGCAACTGTCTTATAGTTCCTGGTCAACATTCCCAGCACTTCTGACCTCTTTAGAATTGTATAGCCCTGATCCTTTAAGTAGGCTTGCTGCAAATGAGTCTTTGGAATGGCAGGAGTAAATACCACAAGTGTTTTCTCCCTGGAGATATGCCCTGGTATTAATTCAATCCTATCCTCAAAATGAATTTCCATTCCCTCCTCAATTAATTCATGTGTAAGTGGTGTTGGCGTGCGATCGTAGCCCCCAACACGCAAACCCTTGTGCTTGAACCATCGCGCAATGGCGCTCATACCAATGCCACCAATACCTAAAAAATAAACGCTATCGTATTGCTCTAACATCACTTTTGATTCCTATCAATTTTTCAATTTCATCTACTATTTTCTCAGTGGCATTTGGTTTGGCCAAACGACTGATATTTTGTTTTAGTTTATCGCACAGACTCTCATCAAACAAAAGCTTCAATGATTCACTCACAAGCGATTTTTTTGCTTCAACATCTTTTATCAGAATGGCCGCGCGTTCGTTCACCAAAGACATTGCATTTTTAGTTTGATGATCCTCTGCCACATTTGGAGATGGCACTAAAATGCACGGACGCTTCGCCAAACACAATTCTGAAATGGCCAAGGCTCCAGCTCTCGAAATGACCACATCGGAAGCGGCATATGCCAAATCCATCTGCTTTAAAAAATCATGAATACGAATTTTACGCAAATCCTTATTTTGAACCTGAGCCTTTACACTTTCATAATACATTTTTCCGGTCTGCCAGATCACTTGCACCTGAGCATCAATCAATTTATCAATTCCAGAAAGTATGCTTTCATTTATCGTTCTGGCGCCTAAGCTTCCGCCCAGCACCAAAAGTGTACGTTCATTTCTGCTGAAGGCAAAATGATCAAGGGCCATGTCTTTCTTCAGGTCAAGGTTGATAATATCCTTCCGTACAGGGTTGCCCGTGAACAATACTTTCTCTTTCGGGAAAAAGCTATCCATTCCTTCATACGCCACACAAACACGCTCCACTTTATTCCCGAGTTGCTTGTTCGTCAGGCCAGCGTATGAATTCTGTTCCTGAATAAGGGAAGGAATATTATGTCTAGTAGAGGCCAACATTATTGGTCCGCTAGCATATCCTCCCGTTCCAACTACCGCATGTGGTTGGAATCTTCGCACGATGCTACCCGCCCTGAAGTAACTTGAAATTAATTTAAACGGAAATGATAAATTCGATAATGTTAACTTGCGCTGAAGGCCGCTAATCCACAGCCCAATTATCTTATAGCCAGCTTCCGGCACGCGTGTCATTTCCATTTTACCTTTGGCACCAACAAAAAGTATTTCAGCATCCGGATGTCTGTCTTTAAATTCATTTGCAATAGCCAGAGCCGGAAAGATGTGGCCTCCGGTGCCTCCTCCACTAATGATTAACCGATATGGTTGCGATGCTTTCAATTAATACTTGCTGAATTGTAAAAATGACGGCTCTATATCAATGGCCACTAGCTTCAAGTTGCTGGCCGCAAGCTTTTGTCCACTAAACATTAACTTGCAGCTAGTAGCAAGAAGCATGTAGTTTTTGTAAATTTTTAAATTGACTAGTTGACTAATTGTACTCATGCTGCTTTCGCCTCTAAATTTTTATTATCTTTCTCCACTTCATTATCTGTCTGTTGTCCCCAATTCTGTTCCTGTTCCCCACGACTCACACTTAAAATAATTCCAACAGATAAACCGGTAAATACCATCGCAGTTCCACCCATGCTGATTAATGGAAGGGGTTGTCCCGTTATCGGACCTAGCCCAACCACGACCCCCATGTTTACCATCGCCTGGCAAACCAAATCAAAACTCAGCCCTGCCGAAAGTAATCCACCGAACGCGCGCTCACTATTATACGCTGCTTTCATTCCGCGATGAAGAAGAATCAGGTAAAGTATCAGTACTACTACCCCACCAATTATTCCATATTCTTCAATTACAATTGCATAAACAAAATCCGAATAAGGATGAGGAAGAATGTTTCGTTGATCGCTATTACCTGGCCCTTTTCCAAAAATTCCGCCTGTTGCAATGGCCATCATTCCGTGTTTCGCCTGAAAAGGAAGTTCTGTTCCATTTGCAAAACTTAGAATTCTGTTTTTTGCAGTTTCTCCACGGACACCAAACTTTAAGGCGACTGCCCCTGCTAGCAATCCAACCAGTACTAGCATTGCCAGATATTTTACAGGTACGCGACCAATGAACATCACTAACATGCTCGTAGCAAAAAGAAGTATGGCTGTGGACAAGTTGGTGAGCGCAATTAATCCACAAATAACCCCACACCAAATCAGCATGGGAATTAATGACTCTTTTATATCCTCAATGTTTTGCTGCTTCTTAGAGAGCATACTCGCCAGATTGATGATCAAGGCCAAGCTTGCAAAATCGGATGGCTGAAATGATGTATTAATAATAGGAAGCGTTATCCAGCGAGCAGCATCATTAATCGTTGTTCCATTAGTAAACGTGTAAATCAACAACGGAACACTCACCCATAAGGCTAGCCGTGATATCTTAGAATAATATCGATAATCAATTTTATGTGCTACCCACATTGCCGCTAATCCCATAAACACCATTATGGTGTGCTTCAACAAATAGGACTCAGTGCTGTTGCTGCGCTTATACGCTAATGTTCCAATGGAGCTATACACCACTAAAATGCTGATCAAAGACAATGCAAAAACTACCGCCCAGATGACCCTGTCACCTTGCAGGTTTTTGTCGGCCCATTCCTTTACTCTACTCAACCTCATAAACTATAATTCATATTCTAAATTCTGCATTCTACATTCTGTATTCTATATTCTTCTCCACCACTTCTTTGAGGTTAAGAACCGCCTCTCTAAATTGATTCCCCCTGTCCTCATAATTTTTAAAAAGGTCAAAACTTGCACAGGCTGGCGACAGTAACACAACATCTCCGGCTTTGGAAACTTTAAGGGCTAATTGCGCCAATTCTTTAACGCTTTGCGTTTCGTAAATCTCTTTCACCACTCCACCAAAAGCCTTCTTCAATTTTTCGTTATCCTTACCAAGGCAAATCAACACCCTTACCTTCTCCTTTACTTGCTCCTGAATAAGTTTATAATCGTTCCCTTTATCAATACCTCCCGCAATCCAAATCAAAGGACCACTGTAACTTCCCAACCCATAGACAACTGAATCTACATTAGTTGCTTTTGAATCATTTATAAACTCCACATCATTAATGATTGCTACAGACTCCAACCGGTGAGGAGCATTTTTAAAAGTCTTAAGCCCAGCATTGATAGAGTCAATAGAAGCACCAGCCAAATAAACAGCCGACACAGCCGACATTGTATTGATCAGGTTATGCGGACCTTTAAGGGTTGTCTCAGATTGCGCAATTTTAAAAGACTCTTTACCAAATGAGAACGACATTTTTTCCCCATCAAAATAAATGGAGGATTTAGTTTCGCTGCTCAACGTGACGTTTAACGTCTTTGGAGTAATTGTTCTTTGCTTTAGCCACGTTGCAATGACAGCATCATCTCCATAGTAAATAAAGAAGTTTTCAGCTTTCATGTTTTGGATAAGCCGAAACTTGGAGTTGATATAATTCTGCATCTGATATTCATACCTGTCCAGATGATCAGGTGTAATATTGAGCAGTATTCCAATGTGGGGTTGAAATGTTATGGTACCGTCTAATTGGAAACTGCTCAATTCCAGTACGTACCAATCATGATTCTCTTTCGCTACTTTTCTGGCAAGGCTTTCTCCAACATTGCCAGCCAGTGCTACATTGAAGCCAGCTGACTTCATTAAGTGATAGGTAAGAAGTGTTGTTGTTGTCTTTCCATTTGTTCCTGTAATCGCAATTACTTTTCCTTTTAAGAATCGGAACGAAAATTCAATTTCGTCAATCACAGGAATGTTTCTTGCTCTTACTTTCTTAATGACGTCCGCTTTTTCAGGAATACCCGGACTCTTAATCACCAGCAACGCATTGACTATTTTATCAATTGAGTGCATTCCCTCTTCATACTCAATTACTTTTTCATTCAGTTCATTTTTATATTGCTCTTTGATAGTGCCCTGATCGGAAACAAAAACGTCATAGCCTTTGGCTTTTGCCAGGATGGCTGCTCCCGTCCCGCTTTCGCCTGCGCCCAATATGACAATTCGATTTACCATTTTCGATTTACGAAGTACAATTTTTAATTTTTACTGATTTTTAATTTTTCGCGCATTGTTTTTAATGAGGCAACATAAATTGAAACTAACTGATTTGACTCCTCTAAAAGAGAACCCAATTTTTCCTTGTTCTTGCCTTTATCTATTTCCCTGAGTAGATCCAGGAAATATGAACTCTCATCTGCTTCTTCCTCAACAATTTTTAATTTATTGATAAAGTCCTTTGTTGACTTTGCTCTGCAAGCAGCTCTGTAGTTTGCACCAACAGAAGTTGAACTTCTTACAAGTTGACGAACCAAAGCATCATAAACTCTATTACTCGGTAAAAGCTCAATAGTCATAATTACCTCAATCGCAAATTTCCTATTCCTTGCTATAAGTTCGTCCTTTGTCACAGTCTCAAAATTGTAATTTGTACATCATAATTCGTAAATCATCTTAGTTTCAAAATTGCTAGTGTTACAATCGCTAATAATATCCCAACGATCCAAAAACGTGTTACAATCTTGGATTCATGGATGTTCTGTTTTTGATAATGATGATGAAGAGGTGACATCAGCAAAATTCTTCTGCCTTCCCCATATTTCTTTTTGGTGTATTTGAAATATGATACCTGCAGGATCACCGAAATATTCTCTACTAAAAATATTCCGCAGAGTATTGGTATCATTAATTCTTTGCGAACTGCAAATGCAAGCACAGCAATTATTCCACCGAGTGATAGACTTCCCGTGTCACCCATGAATACCTGGGCGGGAAAAGCATTATACCACAGAAAGCCAAGACATGCTCCTACAAATGCTGTACAAAAGATTACCAACTCTCCCAGATTGGGGATATACATAATATTGAGGTAATTACTAAAGTCAACGCGGCCAGAGAGATAGGCCAGAATGGCTAGTGTCAATCCAATAATAGCTGAGGTTCCAGCTGCAAGGCCATCAATTCCATCAGTAATATTGGCACCATTGGAAACGGCAACTACGATGAGAATAACAACGAGCGTGTAAATAATCCAGGTGTAGCTTTTTTCTAACCAAGGTGTTAGACTATGGTAATCGAACTCATTATCCTTTAAAAAGGGAACGGTTGTCTTGGTTGATTTAACATCCATTTCCGTTTTCAACCCACCACTTGTTTGATTCAATTCCACGCTGGTGAGCGCTGCTGGATTCCGCTCACGAATGACCACGTGTTCATTGAAATAGAGAGTAAGCCCCACAATTAAACCTATTGATACTTGACCAACTATTTTAAAACGTCCTGCAAGCCCCTCTTTATTCTTTCTGAATATTTTAATATAGTCATCCAGGAATCCGATAAGTCCTAACCAGATGGTAGTAGCAATCAAGAGCATTACATACACATTGTCCAACTTCGCCATTAACAGGGTTGGAATTAAAATAGCTGCGATGATAATGATACCTCCCATCGTGGGGGTTCCTTTTTTCTGAAGCTGTCCCTCCAGACCAAGGTCACGAATGTACTCTCCCACTTGTTTCTTGTGTAAAACATTGATCAGACTTTTTCCGAAGAAAACAGTGATCAACAACGACAATACTGCTGCAACGCCTGCCCGGAAAGAAATATATTGAAACAACCCCGCTCCTGGGAAGTCAAAGTTTCTTTCGATATAGTCGAATAAATAGTATAACATAATGATCAATTAGCCAATCATTCAATTAGCCGATTTCAGAGTTTTTGTTTTAGATGTTGAGATGATCTTATTTAAGACTTTTAAAAAACTTTCAATGTCTATCAATAACTTTTCTGGTTTTGAATAGTTCCTTCCGAACTGACATAACTCTAACCAGTATTCAGACTCTTCAGCTTCCTTTAAAGCAACCTTCATCTTGTGTATAAAACCTGCCTTACTCTCCGCGCCTTGAGCTTCCCGAACATTTGCTCCGATTGAACAGCCTGAACGAAGCACCTGATCAGAAAAAGCAAAACGCTTTTGTTCCAACAATTTTTCGGTGAATTCCATTATGTCCAAAGCATATTGAAAAGTTATTTTCACTATTGCGTTTTCGTTATAATTCCTAATTGGCTAATCTTCTCATTGACCATTGATAATTAATTAGCGAACATTTTAAGCATACGTGACAAAACTTCTTTATCATCGAAGGGGTGCTTAACTCCCTTTATTTCCTGGTAATTCTCATGACCCTTTCCGGCAACCAGAATAATGTCTTTCTCCTTTGCAAGCATACAAGCCGTTTTGATGGCTTCCTCTCTATCAACCATCACCAACGTCTTCTTTGCCTCGCTTGGGCCAACCCCTGTTTGCATCTCCCGAATAATCTGCATAGGATCTTCGCTTCGTGGATTATCAGAAGTGAAGATAATTTTAGTAGAATATTTGCAAGCTACAGCCGCCATTAGAGCTCTTTTGGTGCGATCACGATCTCCACCACATCCTACTACTGAAATAACTTGCTCTTGACCTGTGCGAAAATGTTCAATTGTTTCCAATACATTTTTCAGTGCATCTGGGGTATGTGCATAATCCACAATGGCTGTAAACCGGGAACCTGGCATTACTAACTCAAATCTACCGGGGGCTCCTGTTAAGGCCGAGAGTTTCATCAGTACCATTTCAGGATCCTCACCTAGCAAACAGGCTGCTCCATAGACGGTTAATAAGTTATATGCGTTAAAATCACCTATCAATTTGAACCATACGTTTCGATCGCCAATTTCCATTTCCAATCCTTCAATAGAATTGGTAATAATTTTGGCTTTATAGTCTGCCATTTTTTTTAGACCATATGTGTGCTTTTTTGCTTTGGTGTTTTGCAACATCACCATGCCTCGCTTGTCATCTACATTCACCAAAGCAAATGCTTCTGATGGTAAAATATCAAAGAAACCTTTTTTGGCCCTGATATAACTTTCAAATGTTCGGTGATAATCCAGATGATCGTGCGTGATATTTGTAAAAAGCCCGGCAACAAAATGCAAACCTTCAATCCTTCCTTGAGCGACAGCATGCGAGCTAACTTCAATGAAGCAATGAGTACACTTTTCCTGGATCATCTTTACCAACAACTCATTGATTTGAATAGGATCAGGTGTAGTATGAGTAGCTTGAAACTCTTTGTCAACAATTCTATTCACAACTGTGGATAACATTCCGCAGCGATAGTCAAGTGAACTGAATAATTTGAACAACAACGTTGCCACAGTTGTCTTTCCATTTGTACCCGTTACCCCCACTAACTTCAATTTTGAGGAAGGATTTCCGTAAAAGTTAGAAGCAATCATTCCCAATGCCTTCGCACTATCCTTAACGGTTATATAAGTAACCTTATCTGAAATAGTGGATGGTAAATTCTCAGCAACAACCGCTACGGCACCCAGGGTAATTGCTTTTTCAATAAAAGCATGGCCGTCTGATAGAGTACCTTTAATTGCAATGAATAAGAAACCGGGCTGCACTTTACGAGAATCAAAGCAGATTCCTTTCAGTTCCACATTCATGTTACCTGAAGTAGAAGTTAGATGTACTCTGTATAATATGTCTTTCAATTCCGCCACTAACTCAGTCGTAAGTTAATTCTTGATCCCTTTGTAATTCTCGTTCCGGGTGAAAGTGATTGCTCCGCCACGCGTCCCTTTCCCTCATAGAAAACTCTTAATCCTGATTTTTCAAGCAAAAAAATCGCATCCCTAAAAGTCATTCCCATTACATCTGGCACATGATCTTTTACAACTGCGTTTTTCTTCCATACAACAGCACTCCCATCCTTAGCAGCCTTAATCCATTCCTCTTCCGTTGACGTATGATTGGATACGCCTAATTCATTAGTGAGCATAGTCAATTCGTCCTGCTTACCAGCACGGATCGTTGGAAACACACCTGGCTCTAACGTTTTCTTTTTTTCCATTGCCAAATGAAGGTTAATGTCTCGAGAATAAATATTATCGGCAATGTCTTTAAATACAGGGCCCGCCACACTATTTCCATATTGATGAACTCCTTTAGGATTTTTAATCAACACTATGGCTGAATATTTTGGTGCGTGTGCAGGGAAGTATCCTACAAAAGACGTGATGTACTTCTTTTCATACCGTCCGTCTTTAAGTATTACGGCAGTTCCGGTCTTTCCAGCAATTCTATAATAAGAGTTCTTTAAATTCTTGGCAGTACCACGATCTACTACTCCCTCCAATAAAAGCTTTAATTGATTTAGGGTCCTTTTAGAACATATCTTTGAGTTTAGTGTTTCTGTCTCAAATTCTTCCTTTACTTTGTCAGCCTGACTAATGCTGGTTACAAAAACCGGCTTGATCATCTTTCCATCATTGGCCACAGCATTATACAAAGCCAGAGTATGCAGCGGTGAAATCTCAAAACCATAGCCGTATGCCATCCAGGGTAAAGTGATACCGCTCCAGTTCTTATCTTTTGGCCTTGTGATTTTAGGATAAGCCTCTCCCGTGATTTGCAAACCAAGTGGCTTGGAAAGCTTTAGGTTATCAACATATTCTAAAAATCTAGATGGCTTTGTTCCGAAATGTTTGTCCATTAATTTGGCCATAGCAATATTAGACGAACGTTCGAACGCATCTTTGATCGTAATACGGCCATATCCACCCTCTTCATGATCGCGCACTTTCTTGTTATAAAAAGTGAATTCACCGTTGCCAGTGTTGATACTATCCGACAGTTCAATGTTAGTCTCTTCCAACAAAGCCATCATGGTTACTAGCTTAAATGTAGAACCAGGTTCAAATGAACCTCCAACAGCCAGATTCAATTTCTCAATGTAGTCTCCACTTCCATCGCTGCTTAAGTTTGATATAGCTTTGATGTGGCCAGTCTTTACCTCCATTACCACTACAGTACCTTCATCAGCATTGTGCTGTTTCATAGCGTGATAGAGCGAAGTCTCAGCAACATCCTGAAGGTTAATATCAATGGTAGTTTTTATGTCCAGTCCATCGATTGCCTTTACATTATTTCCATCGAACACGGGTTTCCATGTGCCCCCAGCTATCTTTTGAAAAAGTGCCTCACCATTCTGACCTCCTAATGTTTCGTTGAAACTATACTCTAAACCTGCACCCTTACCGTCTTCGTTGACATAGCCAACAGTCCTTCTGCTAAGATTTGAAAAGGGTCTGTAGCGCACATCAATTTTTTCAAAAATCACCCCGCCCTTATAGCGACCATCGCGTAGGATGGGCCACCTCATCATCTCCTTTTTTGTCAGGTAATTAATCTGCTTCCGATTGAGGGTCACATATTGCTTACCAGTTGCCCGGGCATCCTTCAGCATCTCTTTATAATCCTTTGTAGATCTGTCCTTGTAATATCTGGAAAGCATCATGGACAATGAATCGATGCCCTTTTTAAAAATTTCGTCCTTCGCCAAAGTGGGGTCGATGGCGACTCTGTAAAATGGTAAATCCGTTGCTAGTAAACTTCCGTTGTCAGAGTAGATGTTCCCTCGCGTAGCTTTTACCTTCTTATAATCGAAGTTGATCTCCTCGCTCATTTTGGCCCACTTCTCGCCTTCCGCAAATTGGATATGGCCGATCTTCGCACCTACACAAAGTGCGAATACAACCACGCACAAAAATGCAACCCTTACTCTTACTAATATGGACTTCTTAATATTCATACTTTATCTCACCCCTGCCTACCGGCAGGCAGGCCTAGCCCCTCTCCAAATGGAGAGGGGAAGGGTTAAAATTTATTTTTAGTGCCAAACTTTTCATTCAGTCTTTACTACAACTTTAAAGGGTGGAGTAAGGGTTTCTTTCAATCCTAAAGACTTCACTCTTCTGGCAACTTCACTTTGCTTGCCGGCAAACATCACATCTGACTTCAGAGTTGTAAAATCTGCACGTAAGTCTTCTACCTCCGTTTGCGCTCTATCAATTTGCCGTGTCGTCTTTTCAGCATAATGTGTATTGCTGATGTAGATCAAACTCAACAACATGACAAACAAAATCTTGGGTAAATATTGAACTGGAAAGCCTTCTTCGAAATAGCTTTCCAACTTCAATTTTTTCTCCAGGCCTGAGAACATACTTTTTCCATTATTCACCGAAAGCTTTGACTTCAGTTCATTTGTACGTTCGGGTCCTCCGATTTTAATTTTGTTTTCTGTCATTCTTTTATCCTTAAAATTGCTTCACGCTACAGGCTACTAGCTTCCAATTGATTCTACTCAACTTTTAGCTTAAAGCTTTTCCGCTATTCTCAACTTTGCACTCCTCGCTCTGCTATTCTCTTTAACTTCTCCTTCCGAAGCCTCAATTGGCTTTCGGGTTATTGCCTGAAAAGGTCTGATCGGATTCCCGTAAAAGTCTTTCTCCAATTCTCCGTACACCTTTCCAGTATTGATATAATTTTTAACCATTCTGTCTTCCAGCGAGTGATAACTCATCACTACCAATCGTCCTCCTGTATTCATTACATCCGCACATTGCAATAAAAAATCTTCCAATGCTTCCAACTCCTGATTCACTTCTATGCGCAAGGCTTGAAAGACTTGTGCATAATATTTGAATTCCTTTCCTCTTGGTGCTAATGATTTTAAAACACTGATCAAATCATTATTGCTTTCAAATCTTTTCACCGCACGCTGCTGTTCAATTGCCTTTGCCAATGTCCGTGCGTTTTTCACTTCACCATACATTCCAAAAATCTTATGAAGTCTATCATCCGGATATTCATTCAAAAGTTTGGCAGCCGTCACACCTGACTTCTTATTCATTCTCATATCCAGCGGTCCATCGAATCGAGTTGAAAACCCACGCTCAGGTGAATCAATCTGATGTGATGAAATTCCTAAGTCGGCCAGTACGCCATCTACTTTGGTTACGCCATTCAGCTTCAAATACTGTTTCATGTACTTGAAATTCTCCTGGCAAAATGTAAAAGAACGACTCTGAATATTATCAGCTTGCTTCTTAGCATCCTCGTCCTGATCAAAGGCAATCAATCGTCCTTCTTTCAGTTGTTCGAGAATTTTTAAACTATGCCCACCACCTCCAAAGGTCACATCTACATAGATGCCTTCAGGTTTGATCGCTAATCCTTCGATGCATTCTGTTAACATGACTGGTTTGTGGTACATCAGCTTCTTGCTTCCAGCTACTAGCCGCTAGTTAATACCTTCAGCCTTTTAATTTATCAATGAACGATGCGAGCATCTTCTGCTCATTATTTATCATGACTAATAACTCCGAAACTTTTTCTTCCTCTACCCATTTCCTCCTTTGAACTATTAGTAAATGTGTTTCCAACTCAAATGCCGAACCCAAAGAGATTTCACTGTATCGCGAATAATCCTTTTGACTTGACTTAGCACTGCCTTTTGCAATATTTCCAGGTATCGAAATCGCACACCTCGACATTTGTGAACGAATTCCAAATCTCTCATCTGACGGAGGAGAAGGAATTATTTCATACACCTTATCAACTATATCCATACCTAATTGCCAGATCATTAGTTTTTTAAAATCTCTCATAACCAACTCACACAGGCTAGTAGCTTGCAGCTAGAAGCTTGTAGCTTTTTTTGTGGCCCCACTATAAAATATTCTCTAAGCAACGTGACAAACACGTTACTCATTGAGATACTTCTCTGCCAGCTTTGACAACTCACTTGGGTCTTGGATCAGGTGCTTCTCATAAATTGTTGGATTCCAGATCTCGACTTTGCTGCCCGTGCCCACCAACATTGCATCCTTATCAATCTGAGCGTAGGTAAGCATGTTCTTGGGTATCAGAAACCGGCCATTGCTGTCCAGTTCTACTGTTACTACCCCAGCCAAAAAGTTCCGCTGAAGTTTGCGGCCCTCTTCGTTGAACTCATTGAGACCTGAAATTTTTGAGAAGACCTTTTTGAACTCCACCATCGGGTATACGATCAGGCATGGCTCGAAACCCCTGCGAATGGCAAGCTCCTGGCTATCCCCTTCAGGTAGCTGTGCTTTTATACGCGCAGGCAGCACAAGTCTGCCTTTGGCATCAAGTTTACTTTCGTATTCGCTGGTGAAGAAAGTCATGGACGTAGTGGTTGTCTTTCCTGTCCCGCCTTTAGCGGGATTCTTCTAAACAAACGTATGTAATTTTCAACCACTTTCCACCACTTCAACCCACTTTTTTACATAGTAACTCAAAATTGATCTCAAAAGACCCACTTTTTTTGAGATTGTTTGGATTGGGTGGCTGCCAGCCTTGCTAAATTGCCCGAATAGGGGGATTTGAGCTGTCTATTAATAGAAGAGGGAATTGGAAGACATTTTATACAAATGCAAGCCTGTCACCGGGCTGTCGGCAGTCGCCAAACCGCGCACAAAGCCACATCGGGCTCCAACAATGCCTGCCTACCGGACAGCAGACCTCCTTCCCTGCCCCGCGGAATTACCTTATTTACAAGTTGTAATAAAATAGAAATTGATTGAGAACTTTCAAATTTCTCAGAGAACAACTGGGGTCTTCTTCAGAATACCGATAACAAAGAAAGTTTAGTGAGGGCAATTAACTACTTATCCGGCATTATGACTGCCATGATGATATAGATCAATAGTCCCATACCAAACCCAAGAAAGGCAATCACAAAAAGTATCCGTACAATCGTGGGGTCAATATCAAAGTAATTGGCCAGTCCGCTGCAAACGCCAAAAATTTTCTTGTCTCCTTTTGTAAGTTTCTTTGCCATAATATTCAGATGGTTAAGTATGCGGAAATATACAAAAGTCCGTTTTCAAAATTCAACCTCAAATTAAGAAAGTGCTCTCAAAACCTCTTCCGTGTGCTCACCAAAATGAGGGGGCGGAAGCAAACTGTTTACCGATAGCCGGTTACTGGAATCTTTGCCAACAAAATTCCTCACACCGATAATTCCATTATGTTTCAACAGCAACTCCTCCGCCTCTTTCATCTCAAATACTTCTTTCAAATTTTGGATGACACCTGCCGGGATTTTTTTATTGTTGGCCTTTTCAAGGAAAATATTTGAGTCCAACTTAGCCATTCGCTCTTCCAACAGGCGATTCAATGGTATTCTGTTTTCTACTCTTTGCTGATTAGTTAAAAACTTGTCTCCCAATGACTCATGCCCAATACCTAATACTTCCATTAAATCCTCAAATTGCCTATCACTTCCAATCGCTAATAAAATTTTTTTTCCATCATTCATCACAAAAGAATCTCCATATGGTGCAATGTTAGGATGGGCTGAGCCTTTGCGGGCAGGAAGCTTTCCAGTTGTCAGCCAATTAGTCGCCTGATTAGCCAATGAAGCAACAGCTGTTTGAATCAATGACACCTCCACTGAACTTCCTTCACCTGTTCGTTCTCTTTTTAGTAATGCTAATAAAAGTCCTACCTTCAGTTGATGTCCGGCCAAAATATCAATAAGGGCTACTGGCATTTTTGTAGGTGGGCCATCTTTCTCACCATTCAAATCCATGAAGCCCGCTTCCGCTTGAATCACTGCATCATAACCAACGCGGTCGTTATCCGATCCATAGCCGGTGATCTGTCCGTAAATTAATTGTTTGTTATTCGTTCTTAGTTGGTTGAATGCAACACCAAGTTTTTCAGCATCGCCTGGCTTGTAGCTGGCAATCACTACATCTGATTTGAAAGCAAGTCTCTGAACAATTTCTCTTCCCCTATACGAACTTAAATCAACCGCGACTGACTTTTTTCCCCAATTGCATGAACAAAAATAAGCGGACAAATCACCGCTCTTCTCACCGGCAATCTTCCAGGTGCGAGTGATATCGCCACCGCTTTTTAGGTTTTCAATTTTTATCACCTCTGCACCTAGTTCTGCAAAAAATTGTCCCACACTTGGGCCTGCCAGCACTGAGGCGAGTTCCACTACTCTCAAATTTTCAAACATACAGTCACATTGGTTGTGCGCCAAAGGCGATACACGAATAACTGACAACGGCCAACGAAATTAGAATCATTTGTAGCATTTTTGCGTTTCAAACCGGAAACCAACCTAAATTCATGAGAATACTTCTATTTTGTCTCATTATTGCCCAATTTTCAACTTGCTCGAACAAGCCCGCTGAGTTTAAACCTGGTATTTGGCGTGGTGTCATTGAATTACAAGGCCAACAGCTTCCCTTCAATTTTGAAGTATTGAAGGATGCCTCGGGATATAAAGTCAATCTTATAAACGCCAGTGAAAAAATCTTGCTGGATGAAATCAACGTGGTAGGAGATTCCATTGATATCGTACTCCATATTTTTGATGCCGATCTCAGGGCAAGAATAAATGAAAATTCGTTGGAAGGATCCTTTTACAAGAATCACGACAAAACTTATAAGCTGCCATTCCATGCTACATTTGGAGAGGATTATACATTTGAAAAAGTGAATGATCACGCGGCTTCCGATTTCTCGGGCAAGTATGCTGTTCAATTTATTACGGACAAAAAGGACACGATTGTATCGGTGGGAATCTTCACTCAAAAAGGAAACTATGCGGAAGGAACATTTTTAACACCTATGGGTGACTATCGCTACCTGGAAGGAAATGTGGTTAACAATAAATTACACCTCAGCACATTCGATGGCAATCATGCTTTTCTTTTTATTGCTGAGAAAAAAAATGACGGTACGCTCGTTGGTGATTACTGGTCTGGAAAAAGTTCACACGAGACATGGACAGCAATTGAAAATGAAAATGCAGTTATGCCCAATGCTGAGTCATTGACCTTTTTAAAAGAAGGGTTTGATAAAATCGATTTCAGTTTTCCTGACGTAAATAAAAATCTGATTAGTCCATCAGACGAAAAATTCAGGAATAAGGTATTGATCTTGCAGATCTTCGGCACCTGGTGTCCCAACTGCATGGATGAAACTAAATTTCTTGCCCAATGGTACAAAGACAACAAAGATCGCGGTGTTGAAATTTTAGGATTGGCCTATGAAAGAAAAGCCGACTTCGAATATGCGAGTAGTCGAGTAAAAAAAATGAAAGACAGGCTGGATGTTGAATATGACTTTGTAATTGCCGGAACTGATGACAAAAAGAAAGCGTCAGAAACATTACCCATGCTGAATGAGGTCCTTGCTTTCCCTACCACGATCTTTATCGGGAAAGATGGAAAGGTCAAACACATACGCACAGGCTTTGAAGGGCCGGGGACCGGAATTTATTATGAGCAGTTTAAAGAGAGATTTAACCAGGTTGTGAGTGAACTTTTAGCAGAGAATTTAACTTCTACCAAATAGCTTCTGGTTGCAGACATGAAGAAAAAAGTAGTTGTTGGTTTATCAGGTGGAGTAGACTCCAGTGTTACAGCATACTTGCTGAAAGAGCAAGGGTATGAAGTCATTGGTATGTTTATGAAAAACTGGCACGATGACTCCGTCACGATCAGCAACGAATGCCCCTGGCTGGATGACAGCAACGATGCCATGATTGTTGCACAGCAACTTGGCATCCCCTTTCAAGCAATTGATCTCAGCAAAGAATACAAAGAGCGAATTGTGGATTACATGTTTGCTGAGTATCAATGCGGACGAACACCTAACCCTGATATACTTTGCAATCGCGAAATAAAGTTTGATGTGTTTTTAGATACTGCCTTAAGGCTAGGCGCTGACTTTGTGGCTACCGGTCATTATTGCCGCAAAGGCGAAATTAATAAAGTAGGAAAATCTGTCTATCAACTTTTAGCCGGAAAAGATCCTAACAAAGATCAAAGCTATTTTCTTTGTCAGCTTACACAAAATCAACTTTCAAAAGCGTTGTTCCCGATTGGCGCATTATTGAAATCAGAAGTGAGAGAAATTGCAAAGAAAGCAAACCTTTCTACGGCCGATAAAAAAGATTCTCAAGGATTGTGTTTTGTAGGCAAAGTCCATCTTCCTGACTTTTTACAACAAAGGCTTAAGCCTAAAAAAGGAAAAGTCATTGAGGTGCCTTTTGATTCATCAGTTTTTAAGAATGGATTTGCTGAGGATGACTTAGTGCATGCTACTGAATCTTATTCATTAAGTCCGGAACTAGGCGAAGTAGTTGGTGAACACAATGGCGCTCATTATTATACTATCGGCCAACGCAGGGGACTAAACATTGGCGGTTATAAAAAGCCATTGTTTGTCATTGGCACTGACACAGAAAAAAATGTAATCTATACCGGCAGTGGCGATGACCATCCCGGACTTTATCGCAAAGGTTTGTTTATTCCGAATGCTGATGCACATTGGGTCCGTGAAGATTTAAAATTATCGATTGGTGAGTCAAAAAAATACCTGGCCCGGATTCGCTATCGCCAACCGCTGGAAAATTGCACCCTTCACAAAAAAGTTGAAGGACTTTATATTATTTTCGATCGACCTCAACGAGGAGTAACTCCAGGACAATTTGCAGCGTGGTACACCAATGACGAGTTGATTGGATCCGGGGTCATTAACTAAGCCTAAGCTTAATACTCCTTAGGTAGGATATTGATCTGGATACGGAATAAACGATTCAATCAGCAACTCCACCCCATCGTGCGTCATCAGGCTGAGTGTAATGATGATGCTTCCTACCACCAACGCTACAGCCAGATTGTTATTTTTTAATTCCTGTATCTCATCAATGGGTGTGATGTAATTATAAATGAGAGCTCCTAAAAAACATACAGCTAATGCTACGATATAAGCCAGTAAAATATAAATAGCTCCATAACCGATAAACGAGATTAACAAGTGAAATGTATCGTTGTCCTTAGTTGACAAAATTCTGAAAAGCGAAAGCAAAGGATGAATAACGCTGCTCACCAGGTATCCAACCGAAAATAGAATGCTGGCCATAAAAATACCAAAGGCTTGATTGTTTTGATTGATATCGTATCGCTTCTTGCCGATGTATCTCAACAAAAGATAAGTGGTTGCCATAATAGCCACCCCCATGCTAAGTGCTGAGAGTATTTCAATAATTGCGAGTAGGGTCAGTTTGGAATTCATAGTCTAATATTATAGTCCAGTAATCAGTATTGTTCATATCCGGTGGAAGCATGCCCGGCAGCCAACCGATAGCCGTTGTCTCCCAAAAGTAAAACTTTCGTCCTTTATGCATAAAGTAATCGCCTTCAGTGGGCACATCAACTGCCAGCATAGAATGCAGGTACTGTGCGCTGTTCACGATGATGGGATCGTACCCCAGTTTCTTCAGCAACGTAAATAGCAGAACTGTTCGTGTATCGCAATACCCAGCAAGGGAATATAAAAACTCGAGAGGAGACAAAAGGCCAAAACGCTGCAAGGGGACACATGGATGATCTTTATGATCCGAGCAACTGTCAGTAGAAATGATATAATGGTAAGGAATGTCTTGCACAAATGACACCACTGAGTATAACAGATCCTGATTGCCAATGTTATCCCGTTTTGCCAGTGATCGAATCGATTCCTGGATTGAATTCAATGCCGTTTGATCATGATTGTATAATTCAAAGTAAACGTCCTTCCAAAATACTTTTTCTCGTCCATCAAACTCTACTTCGATATTATTTCGGAAGCCGGACGATTCATCAACTGAACGTGAAGAAACAGTGTACTGAAAAGTTCTTTCCGTATCATTAAAATCTTTCCAGATCCGGTTATGTGTTAACCAAATTTCATTTTGCACCGTGTCTGCAGTATAATAATCATTGTCTAGCGTTTCGTAAGGTGAGGTTGTATAATCCTCTTCAATGGAAGAGTAAAAACGAATGATCAGAAAAAGCCCAACAAATAAAAAGAAGATAACACGGATTACTTTTTTCAAAGGGAGTTTCAGTCTTTAACCCCCAAGTTACACTGTTGGTTTAAAATCAGAAACAAAAAGCTATTTTATGATTCCCCTAACGAAAAGACCAACTGCCACAATAGGAATGGACTACCTCAACTGTATCTTACGGGTATATGTAAAGCCATTACAATACATATGATACGTCCGCTTATCGCTATCCCTGGTGAATGAAATTGGAAGTTTACCTAACTCAGGCGACTGAAAAATCAATCGATTTCCTGTGATGATCCATTTGCTATTCTTAAGGGAGTTACCATAGTCTTCCGTCCAATTATCACGAATAGTTAATTTACCACCGCCTTCGATTTCTATGAAGTTTGATTTATTGGGACTGATAATTCCGCTGTTAGAGCCATCCGGTTGAAGAACTGTTACAGAGCTCTCTGTATTATACCATCTACCCAACAAAACGACAATATTTACAGTCTCAATTGAATCACTACTTTTAAAGGAAACCAGTTCATTGCTTTCAGCTTGTTGAGCAAAACACAAAAAATTGGAGAGAATAAATCCGCAATCAAGTAAAATATTCGTTTCATTTTTAAATGATTTAGTCCGGTTCAATTCTACAAAAAAAACCATCGTCATTTGATACTGGCATAAATACCATTCTTCCTCAAACCAATTTCACTGTTAAAATATCCATGTTATTTAGTCCGTGTAAAAATATTGCTATCGCCTATTGCTCTTTAAATCCGGAAATTCCACCGGACACAATAAACTTCATGGCAACAGGCCCCGAAACATCAAGCGGCTTGATGCTTTCCTTTGGCACCACAAAATGGTCTCCAGCAAAGGCATATGACTGCGGAAAGTAAACGACCACCATATCGGGCAGGCCCAGGTCCGATAAATCAGATTGCGTAATAAAGCCCACCCGATGAAGATTATTCTCTTTGTTAATAGTAACCAGTACTGGCTTATTAAATTTTCTCTTTTCCCCAACAAAAGCAGCCAATAAATCTTTCACGGCTGAATAAATGAGTTTCACTAATGGAATCTTGTTCATCCCGTTATCAAACCAATCTGAAAATGTTTTAAAAGCAAAGTTGGTTGTGAAATAGCCAAAGAGCGTGATTACACTAAGGATAATAGCAAACCCTACTCCCGGATAGGGTAAGTTCAGCCTGCTATCCAACCATTGAAATGATACGATGATGAAATAAACAGTAGCTACCAGTGGCACAATGAATAATGTACCATTGAAAAAATACCGAACAATTTTTCTTAATAAATTTTTCATGTTTGTTTGCTCTAAACTAAATTCTCAAATTCCTATAAACTAAAAAAGCTTCTTGCGAAGCCTTTTGGTCGGGTATTCGCAAAATGCTATAAAGAGAACCCTAAGAAACTAAGGAACCCCAGCGACATTAACCCCACCAGAATAAATGTAATACCCAATCCTCTTAACGGAGCTGGCACATTCGAGTACTTCATCTTCTCTCTAACCCCTGCTAAGGCTACAATGGCGAGCATCCAACCGGTGCCTGATCCCAATCCAAATATAGTCGCTTCTGCAAGGTTGTAAGGTCTGCCTACCATAAATAAAGCTGCTCCCAACACAGAGCAGTTCACAGCAATCAGGGGAAGAAAAATTCCCAGGGTTCCATATAATGCAGGGGAAAACTTTTCAACAACCATTTCGGTAAGTTGTGTGATGGCGGCAATCACTGAAATGAAAACAATAAACTGTAGGAAATTTAAATCAATGTCCGCGAATGAGGGTCCAAGCCATGCCAAAGCACCCGGGATAAGCACATAATTTTGAATAAGCCAGTTAATGGGTACCGTAATACCAATTACAAAAATAACTGCGATCCCTAAACCAAATGCAGTATTCACTTTCTTGGAAATGGCAAGAAAGGAGCACATTCCCAGGAAGTAAGCGAAAATCATATTGTCGATAAAAATCGAGCGAATACCAATGTTCATTAAGTTCTCCATACTATAATTTCTATTAATGTGATTCGGTAAAACCGTTTATGGAACGCTGAATCCAGATAATAATACCCAACAAGATACAAGCCCCTGCTGGCAATAGCATAAGCCCATTGCCCTGATAATGTACTCCTATTGCATCAAAAATTTTAAACCCAAAGAGCGAACCTGAACCAAATATTTCCCGAAAGAAAGCCAAAGACATTAAGATCATTCCATAACCAAGTCCGTTGCCTACACCATCAAGGAAGGAAGGCCAGGGCTTGTTTCCCATTGCAAATGCTTCCAGGCGCCCCATCACAATACAGTTCGTAATTATTAATCCCACAAATACCGAAAGCTGCTTCGATACATCATAAACATATGCCTTCAGTATTTGATCTACCAGGATTACCCAAAGCGACACAATTGCGAGCTGAACAATAATGCGAATGCGAGAAGGGATTGAGTTTCGCATCATAGAAATTACAACGTTGGAAGCGGCCGTCACAATTGTAAGTCCTAACGACATTACAAATGCAGGCTTCATTTGGGTGGTCACCGCCAAAGCAGAACAGACCCCAAGAATCTGCACGGTAACAGGGTTATCCAAATCCAATGGATTGCTGATCAGCTTTTTGTTCTTCTTGGAGAACAACGGCTCCGATTTCTTTTCAACAACCCGTTCTAATTCCGCTACTTCTGTGCTCATAAGTTGAGGGATATTTTTTGGTTCTTCTTTAAATAATTTCTATAACATTCAAAGTAATCTTTGAGCATGTTGTTAACACCTTTTCCTGTCAAGGTTGCGCCCGACATGCCATCCACTTTGTGCACATCGTTGGCATAATCCTTTCCTTCACCTTTCTGCATGACTACGGAAGAAATATTATCGCCATCAAATACTTTTTTTCCTTTGTAGCGAACTTGAATTTCTTCAGAAGTTATTCTTGCACCTAACCCAGGCGTCTCGCCTGCGTGTTCAAATTTTACACCTTGTACAGTATTTAAATCAGATTGAAATGCAACAAAACCCCATATGTTATTCCACAAACCATACCCATAGACTGGGACGACAGCATTATCAGCTTTAGTCGAATCTGTTTGGCTGAGAAACTCGTAAACCGGCAAGAGTCTTTCTTCTGGTTTTTTCTTGTATTCTTTAGCGATATCTATACTCTTGGCCTTTACACCTTCTTGAGCATTCCCCTGAAAATCAATTACAATTTCCTTAACGCGCTTGGCATAAATCTCCTCCACGTTGTCGCTTTCCTTTAATTCAATAACAGTAGCTAGAATATTTTGTTTTCGTTCGTGTTCAATATTTGCCTGTTGCCTATCGCGTAAACTAATCGATGCAAAAGCAAGCGCACCACCACACACCACGGTAATAGCAGCGGAGTATAAGAGAATATAAAGGTTAGACTGTCGCACGTTGTAATCTTCGTTTTTTGTTTGCACTTACTACAAAATAATCAATTAGCGGAGCGAATACATTCATTAATAAGATCGCCAGCATGATGCCTTCCGGATAAGCGGGGTTGAAAACCCGGATCAGAACAGTAAAGACGCCAATCAGTGCACCGTAATACCATTTCCCGGTTTCGGTATGTGCAGCCGTAACAGGGTCCGTGGCCATAAACACAGCACCAAATGCCAAACCACCCATCACTAAATGATAGTGGGCGGGAAGTTGCGTGAATGGATTTGCTCCCACCAGGTTTACAAATAAACCCATACCCAAAGCTCCGGCAAAAACGCTGACAATAATCTTCCAACTTCCAACGCCTGTTGCAATAAGAATTGCCGCTCCTATTAAACACATTAAAGTTGATGTTTCGCCAATGCAACCAGGCATCGCACCCCAGAACATATTACTAAAACTATACATTCCATTAGCACCCCACGATTTTCCAAATTCACCTAAATCAGAAACCACATTACCCGTTGAAGCAGCTGCAACAGCTAAGGGTGTTGCGCCTGAATATCCGGCCACTGTCTTCGCACCCTCGCCCAAATACGTCCACACTTCACCTGAAATATCTGTTGGATAAGCAAAATAGAGGAAAGCCCGGGCAGTGAGGGCAATGTTCACCACATTCATACCTGTACCCCCAAAAGCTTCCTTTCCGATAACAACAGAAAACGCAGTTGCAATGGCTACTTGCCAAAGGGGAATATCCGCTGGCATCACCAATGGAATTAGCATACCCGTTACAAGAAATCCTTCATTTACCGGATGTCTTCTCAGCGCTGAAAACAGAAATTCTATTCCCAGACCTACCCCATATGAAACCACAATGATGGGAACTGTCTTCACAATTCCAATCCAAAATTTCTCACTGAAGGTTGCCACTTGGCCGATGGCAAGGAAATGCTGCTGACCAACATTCCACATTCCAAAAAGTAAACAGGGAACCATAGCAATAATGACCGTCATCATGAGACGCTTCATGTCAATCGCGTCACGAACTTGCACTCCCTTTATTCCTGTAGTTGTATTTGGTACAAAAAGAAAAGTATCGAAAGCTTCGAAGGCGAAATAAAATTTCTCCCACTTTCCCCCCTTCTCAAAATTGTGCTTTACCCCATCCAGTTGTTTTCTTATAAACTTCATAACCGAATTAACTATTTTGGATCAATTCAATACCATCTCTTAAGATTTCCTGAACATTGTGTTTTGAAACATCTACAAACTCACAGAGCGCAAAATCTTCTTCAATTACTTCATAAATTCCAAGCGCCTCCATCTCGTCTAAATCTTCTGCTAATATTGACTTTAACAAATGAGTAGGTAAAATGTCTATTGGTGTAACCTTCTCAAAAACTCCTGTCTGCACAAATGCGCGCTCTTCGCCATTTGAATTGGTATTCAACCTAAATTCTTTGGCTGGTGTTAGAAAGGAAAGAAGTCCAAATGCACGCTGGAAACTAAGTTTTTTTGTGCCCAGGCCAATCCAGCCTAAGAATTCATATTGGTCGCCCTCTGGTAATACGGTAAGTTGCTGATCATAAAAACCAAGATGACCGTCCTTCTCAATCCTGCTACCGGTTAAGACATTGCCTGAAATGAAGCGAACATGCTCATTTGTTAAATTGTTTTCAATAAACTTCTTGATGGACGCGCCAGTATATGTTTTATAATATTGAGGTTCTTTTACTTCTGAGCCGGTAACAGCAATAACTCTGGAGGCATCGTACACTCCATTCATAAAAAGCTTTCCAATTTGTATAACCCCATAAGGGTTTAGGGTCCAAACGATGTCGCCCTTATTAATCGGATCGATATGATGAATTTGAATGCCAACACAACCTGCTGGATGAGGACCACTGAATTTGTTTACCTCTACGCCCTTCACCTGCGAAAATACTGTCGAAATTTCACTGGTAGTATGAACATTCACATGGATTGCAGGGGAAAATTTCCGGAGTATGTCAATCCCTGCTTGAAAAGCCTGATCTTGTCCTCTGAATAGGATACTATAGTCAGGTGCTAAGGGATGGGTATCAAATGCGGAAATATGAATGGCTTTAGGCGTAAGAGCAGGATCAGCTATAACCCCAAACGGACGTTGAACTATAGTAGGCCAAACCCCACCCTTAAGCATTTGGTTTTTGACATCGCTTACGGATAAATTCCCGATTTCCGAAATAGAATATTTGCGGAACTGATCATACTCAACCTTCTTGTCCGCTAAGATTTTAATTTCCAGTAGTTTACGCTTTTCACCGCGTTTGATCTCAACAATCTCTCCACTTACCGGAGCAGCATACAGTACATTCTCATGCTTCTTGTCATGAAAAAGCGGTGATCCTGCTTTTACGGAATCTCCTTCTTTGACCACCGGCTTTGGCATATATATGCCCATAAAATCGGTTGGCTTGACTACGAAAGTTTCGGCTTGTTCCGCTTGAGTTATTTTAGGTGCGGCTTTACCAAGGAGATTAATATTAAAACCTTTCTTAAGTCGGATATATTTGCCCATGCGTTACTAGCAAATTAATTGGTTTGGCCTTTTGTTCGCCTCCCTATTCACTACCGAAGGTATGGCTGGTATTCAGGCTGGGCAAAATTAAGAATTTAATCTGTCCAGCAAAGGGAATAATAGGGTAAGAATTTAATAATGAGGAGCTATTTATTTAACAGGATCAGGAAATTAAAATACGGCTTACTGCCAACCTAATAGCTTCGTCAACTTGTTCATCAATCGTGACGTTCGTTGTATCAATCAAAGTCGCATCGGATGCCTTTATCAATGGGCTTTCTTTTCGGGTGCTGTCGATTTGATCGCGCAGATTTAAGTTGGCAATAATAGTATCAATATCCACCATATCTCCGTGTTCGAGCAATTCGCGCTGTCTGCGGAAGGCCCGTGTGAGCATATTGGCTGTTAGAAATAGTTTTAATTCAGCCCCAGGAAATACTACCGTTCCAATATCTCTGCCATCCATTACAACTGCTTTCTCTCTTGCCATCTTTCTCTGTTGCGCGACCATGGCAAAACGTACTTCTTTAATTGCACTAACTTGACTTACGCTTTCTGAGATCCTCATTTTACGGATTTCTTTCTCCACGCTGATCCCATTTAAGAATATCTCAGAAATACCTTTTGCGTTAACGACAAAGGATATCTTTATTTCAGCAAGAGCTTTGTGAACCTCTTTATGATTTGTAAGGGCAATATAATGATCCAGAAAATGCAAAGTGACCGACCGGTACATGGCACCTGAATCAATATAACGATACCCTAAAATCCGGGCAACCTCCTTAGCCGTTGTACTTTTGCCGCAACCAGAATATCCATCAATGGCTATGATGATTTTTCGCATCTAACAATCTTTTAATGGGCAAGGAATTGGCTTTCCAGGCTTAAGTTTCCCATGCTTAGATTGATTTGTAGAAACACAGGAAGCAACCAATAGGCATCCTATAATCATTATTATGCTGATTTTCCTCATTGAAGTATTTAAATCAAAAATAAGATAATTCGTGCAATCACATTCATCCTTCTACTTTGCTTTGGTAACTCATCCTAAATCCAATTTTCTGCCCAGCGCCTAATTCCTGGGTTTTTTCATTTTTTTGAAATACCGTAATGAATCTGACGTCAGGAAAAGATGGAGCCATTAAATCATTTTCAATGGCGATGGTTAGGGCTAATTTAACTACTATGTTGAGATCTTGCTCCGTGATGGGGCTTTCAGAAATTTTGTTGCCCAACGCACCAAGCCGCCCTTCTCCCTCTATCACATAACGCCCTTCATGATTAATCAATAAGCGGGCTAACAAATAACCAGGATCATTGACACGATTATATTTGAATGAATCGGACATAAAATTGTACACCATAATCTGGCCAAAATACCGATTCACATCACTTTCTTTTATATAGACATCTTGCATCACAGGATGCGCCTCATCAAGTGTCACAATATTGGTGTGCAACACAAACACTAGTAAATCCCCAGCTAGTTTCACATGAAATTCGTGTTCATGAATTACCTTAAAATCCACTGTTACATCCTCATTGCCAGGTCTTGCTTTCGCATTTAGTTCCTGAATGATACGTTTGGATTCCGCTGCTAAAGTCTTAAAGGCGGCCAATAAGTTAGTATAGGTAATTTGCTTTGCCGCGGATTTGCCTTCCAATAGCTTTCGGATATGATCGAGCGGATCTTGTTGGTAACTCACGGAATATTAATTAGCTTAGTAAGTTGTAAAAAAATACTTGCGCATGGAAGAAAATGATGGAAAAGCAGAAAAATTCTTTAAGGACTTTGGGAAAAAAGTTGACCAGTTTATCCTGGAAGCAAAAGATGCCGGAAGCCGATTGGAAACTGATCTACAAAAAAAATATGATGAGCTGAAAGCTACAGCTGAAAAAATAAAGGGCGAGGCCGAAAACAAAGAGCGCTGGAAAGAAGTGGAGGTTAGCCTTAAGAAAGCTGGTGATGAGCTGAGTAATGCGTTTAAAGCCGCTTTTAAAAAGAAGAAAGACACAGAATAGTTACTGGATTCCTGATGCTGGAAAACAAACTAAAATCCAGCATCATGAACTAGCATCGTGTGTCAAATTTTCACCATTTTCCACTTCCCTTGCCGGAAAATGATAATAGCAGCAACGGCCATCACAGACTCTGCGATAGCAATCGCCCAAAAAACTGCACTAGCACCAAAATCAAGTTTTACTGCCAAAATGTAAGCGAGCGGAATTTGAAAAAGCCAATACCCAAATAAGTTAAGAATGGTTGGTGTTCGCGAATCACCAGCGCCATTAAATGATTGGACGATCACCATTCCATATCCATAAAAGACATAACCGAAGGCAACGATACGAAGGCATTGCGTGCCATATCGGATCACTTCCTCATCAGCAGAAAATATTCGCATGATTGGTTCCGAAACAAAAAAGAAGGTGATTGAGATCAATCCTAAAAAAACCATGTTCAGAAACCCTGCTTTCCACACCGACCTCTCAGCACGTTCTGGTTGACCTGCGCCTAGGTTTTGACCTACCAGTGTTGCCGCTGCGTTCGCCATACCCCAGGATGGAAGAATAGTGAAAATAATCACCCTGATGGCAAACTGATAACCAGCAAAGGCTGCACTGCCAAACGTAACGATGATCCTTGCCATGAAGAGCCAACTGGCCGTAGAAATCATAAACTGTCCAATGTTGCCAATTGAAACCTTAAGCAGTCGGTCAATTATACGCCAATCAATTCTTATGTTTTCCCTATGAATTTTAATGATTCCTTTTTCCCCAGTGAGATAGTAAAGCTGATATAGTACACCCGCGCCTCTGCCGATATTGGTAGCAATCGCAGCCCCCTCCAATCCCATTGATGGAATGGGACCCCATCCGAAAATGAGGATAGGATCTAATACCATGTTGAGGATATTGGCAATCCACAAGGAATGCATCGCTATTGCTGCGCTTCCTGCTCCACGAAAAATGGCATTGATCAAAAATAACGAGACTATCGAAAAATTACCGACCAACATCCATTGAGTATAACCCGAGCCTACGAGCACAATGCTTTCAGATGCACCCATCAACCGTAGGATATCATCATAAAATAGAATTCCGATGGCACTAATAAGAAGAGACATTATTAAACCGATGTATAGCGCGTTCACCGCAGCAATGGCTGCACCAGGCCGGTCTTTCTCTCCAATTCGCCTGGCTACCATGGCGGTAGAGGCCATACCCAATCCCATTGCCAAAGAATAAACGATTGCTAATGTAGATTCGGTAAGACCAACTGCCGTTACGGCATCGTTGTTATTTAACTTGCTGATAAAGAAAATGTCCACAACGGCCAGTAGCGACTCCATTGCCATCTCCAAAATCATAGGAATGGACAACATAAAAATTGCACGGTTGATACTCCCTTCTGTAAAGTTCTGTTGATCGCCAATTATGGCTTGTTTAAAGAGGCGCAAGGCAGAAACTACTTTTCTCAAAACTCTCATGGTTAAAATTTAAGTAAAGATAAAAGCATCCCGGTAGTTACCCCCCTGAAATACCCAGTTTAGCCAATGCTCCTTGCTTGAATGAACGACCAAACGGAAGAAACTTTTTATTGATGTCTACCCCCTCTGCGGAGACAGTCGTAATTGTTTTTGTGGAAACAATAAAAGACCGGTGAATTCTCACAAAATGATTTCCTGAAAGCTTCTGTTCCAGCGCGCTGATATTTTCACGCGTAACAATCACTTTATCTTTTAAATGCACTTTGACATACTCATCAAGGCTCTCAATATAAAGAATGTTGTCAAAGGAAATTTTGTGGATCTTGCGATCAGCTTTTACATGAAGGAATGTCTCCTGGTTTCCTGAAGTACCGATCCTTGAACTAGTCGAAGTGGCCATTCGATCAAAGAATTTATTGACAGATTTTAGCAGTCGTTCAAAGGAAATCGGCTTTAACAGATAGTCCACCACATCCAACTCAAATGCCTCCGGAGCAAAATCGCGAAAAGCCGTAGTGAGTATAATTGCCGGAGGATGTTTAAGAGTACTAATAAATTGAAGTCCGGTAATTTCCGGCATCTGAATATCCAGAAAAATTAAATCAATCGAATGAGTTCGCAAGAAGTTACTCGCTTCAATGGCATCACCGCACTCGCCAGCTGATTCAAGACCTTCAATTTTGGAAGCATGTGAAGCGATTAACTTTCGCGCCCAAGGTTCATCATCCACAATCAGGTACTTGTATTTCATTTCTTCAGATTGAGAACCAAGTTAACTGAAAATTCATTTTGCTTAGTTGTATCCACCAGGAGAGAATGGCTTTCAGGGTACAAATGATTGAGCTGACTCTTTAGATTTTCCAATCCTATTCCATTTCCGGATTCTTTGCTATGCCAGCTATTACTAATGGCAATTTCGATCTTCTCTGTACTACATTCCACTTTCATTCTAATCCAAGACTTACCTGTTGCTTGCATGACTCCATGCTTGAATGCATTCTCGATCAAGGTTATCAAAATCATCGGGCCGATGGAATGATTGCTTGATTGTCCTGTTAGGTTAGTCTCTACATGAATACGATCTTCATATCGAAGCAACTCAAGCGAGGTATAATTTTCAACTTGCTTCAATTCCTTGTTTAGCGGAACAAACACAGTTTTGCTAGAATGCATAACATAGTCGAGTATTTCACTTAATTGTAGAATGGCTTGTGGCGCCTTATCAGATTTTTCAGAAGCAAGATAGTAGAGATTGTTCAGGGTGTTAAAAAGAAAATGCGGGTTGAGCTGGACTTTCAAAAATTTCAGTTCTGCTTCCACTTTATCGCGCATCAGTTTTTGATAATCGTCTTTTGATTTGCGCCAGTGCAACATCATCTTAATGGCCACTCCAAAAAAGACCACCATCAGCAAAGAAGTAAGCAAGAAAAAAATATCAATGGAGGCAGGGCTCATATCTTTTATTTTTATTCCTGCCATCACAATAAACGTGAGCATGGAAATCATCATCTCTATGAAAAGTGAACCAATGAGAGTATATATAGAGTAGAGTAAGAAAAATCCGTACCGCTCTTTCATCAAATAACGCGGAACCAGGTAATAGTTCAAAAAGTAAGTAGTGCCAATGGTCACCGGCATCAGCAATCCCACAAAGAAAAAGGTCAGTAAATAGTTGTTGTTTTTACGACCAAAGAAAATCACATAAAAGGCTAGAATCAGCAACCAAAAGAAAATATGAATAACCCAGCGCTGGCGCGAGAAAAGGTAATCCAGAAAATTTCCCAGTCGGTTCATTATTGCATAATTAGGAAAAATCTTTCGAGTTGAATCAAAAACGAAATGAAGAAGTAATGAAACAGTCCTTTCGACAGGTTTGAATACCCTTTCGCCATAACCCTATTTATTGAGGTTGTATCCATGCGAAGAAGCATTTCCGGTCAGAAAAAACAATTTGGTTTTGAATTCCTGCATAAGCTTGTAGAAACAAAAACTAAACTTAAACTTTACAACTATGATAGCAAGTTCATTTCTCAGTTTACATTTTGAAGGCGGTCCACCCTTCATGTTCCCTTTACTGTTGTTGTTTGTTCTTAACATCGGTATCTTCATTTACATTTTAATTGCCATGATTCAAAAGAAGCCGTTCAACCCGAAATGGTTGGAGGCAATAAAACAAATTGGGGGACTAGCCGCAGCTTATGGAACATTCGGAACGTTAATTGGTCTATTCTTTGCATTCGATGCTTTGGAAGCACTGGAAGTCATGATTCCTTTACAGGTTATTATGGGTGGCTTAAAAGTGGGACTTGTTACGGTTCTCTATGGGCTTATAATATTCTGCCTTTCATTGCTAGCTTATATTATTCTTAAATTAGCAAGCAGGAATTCACCTGACTAGTTTAGTCATGAAGATAATCTCTCATTGGCCAGAAGTTACGAAACACTTAACTGCACTTGTTCTTGGCTGGGGAGTATTTTCAATACTGCTTGGTTTGTTTTACGCCTTTGATATAATGGAGGCTTCGAAGGCTGTTTCATCCGAGGTAATTCTTGATTTCTTGAAAGTAGCTACCGTAACCTTCCTGATTGGATTAATTGTGTTCAGCATCCCCCTTCTTACCTGGAAATTGTTGAACAAGAAAAATGCTGAAAAGCCAGTATGAATTCGTCAAACTAAGTCGAGCCAAATAATCTATCGTCCATCGTTAACATCTGCGAAGCATATGTGCCAGGTGAAGAGGCAAGAGAATTTACATCGCCTTCAGATAAAGACAAGAAACATTAAAGTCAACTTAAGGCTTAAAAGTATAACGAACAAAAGAAAAAGCAACTGCTATAATAAATCCAATGGAACTAACCAAGCCTGCCCACAGCACCCACCCTACGATTTTGTTTAACTGTTTTTTTTCAGCTCCTTGTCCCGTTCGCCAGAGAAAAAACCCTGCAATTGCAAATGGGTACACCAAAAAAATATAACTAAGCTTAATTACCCATGTCCATCCTGCGAGTAAAAACCATAGGGCGAACACAAGGGCCAATACATTGTATATCCGTAATCTTTTTTCGTTAATCATGAAATTTAAGTTGGTATAACATTAGGCTGCGAAAATACACAAAAAGCGAACAAAAAAAGGGAGCCATCGCCCCCTTACTCAATAATTAGTCAAATGATTACAATACTAATTATCCAATCGCAACGCGCTTGAAATCAGCAACGCTCAAACCCTTGGAGACACTGTCCAGGTATTGAGCAACAGTCTTGGAGTTGTCTTTCACGAATAGTTGGTGAACCAACGTATTGTCCTTGAAGAATTTGTTCATTTTGCCTTGTGCAATTTTCTCAACCATGTTCTCTGGCTTGCCTTCGGCTAGAATAAGTGCTTTCGCAATTTCAAGTTCTTTGGCAATGATGGCCGGGTCAATGTTCTTCTCGTCCACTGCAACTGGATTCATGGCTGCAATCTGCATACCTACATCTTTTCCGGCCTCCGTTACATCTTTTCCGTTTACACCTTTCAACGAAACCAATACCCCTAATTTACTTCCAGCGTGAATGTAGGGAACAACAGCCTCCCCCGTCATATGAACATAAGAAGACACTTCGAGCTTCTCTCCTATTTTGCCAACCAATTCCGTGATCTTATCATTCAACGTTAGGTTTCCGGCTTTCTCGGTAAGTAATGCTTCCTTTGTAGCCGGCTTTTTTGCAAACGCTGTTTCTACGATCAATTTTCCAAGGGCTTGAAACTCATCGTTCTTGGCTACAAAATCCGTTTCGCAATTAAGGGCAATCAAGATAGCCTCCTTCTTGTCATCACTTACTTTGATAAACACAGAACCTTCTTTTGCATCTCTGTCCGAACGCGATGCCGAAACTTTCTGGCCTTTCTTTCTTAATATCTCTATGGCCTTTTCAAAATCCCCTTCGGCTTCGGTCAGTGCTTTTTTACAATCCATCATGCCGGCACCTGTCATGGTGCGGAGCTTATTTACATCTTGTGCAGTAATTGCTGACATAGTTATTTACGATTTAAAAATTACGAATTACAGTTCAACATCTATTCAAAAAAAAACACCGGCTTGAAAGCCGATGTCAAGTTATTTTATCGGCCAACGTGTGGCACGTGGTCAATGACCTTTATTTCGCCTCTTCTACAGGCTCGTCAACTTTTCTCTTTTCCTCTTCGTCCTTCTTGTGCCCAGCCTCTTCCTTATCTTTCTTACGTTCCATCAAGGCTTCCTCAATAGCCTTACCAACATAACCGGTAAGAATAGAAATGGACTTGAATGCATCATCGTTAGCCGGGATTGGGAAATCAATATCCGAAGGATCGGAGTTGGTATCTACCATGGCAAATACCGGGATGTTCAATTTCAATGCTTCCGAAACAGCGATGTGCTCTCGCTTTACATCGATCACAAAGAGAGCAGCTGGCAAGCGATTAAGGTCTGTTATACCTCCTAACAATTTCTCCAATTTTGCCTTCTCACGTGTAATCATTAAACGCTCACGCTTCGCCAAATTGTTGAAGGCTTCATCCTTCATCAGCTTATCGATTTGAGCAAGCTTCTTTAGAGACTTACGGATAGTTGCAAAGTTGGTAAGCATACCCCCTAACCAACGCTCCGTTACAAACGGCATATTCAGGCGGGTTGCTTCCTCTTTGATGATATCCTTTGCTTGTTTCTTAGTGGCTACAAACATGATTTTTCGGCCCGACCGTACTATATTTTTAAGAGCGTACGTTGCTTCCTCCAGACATTTGATGGTCTTGTTCAAATCAATAATGTGAATACCGTTGTTCTCCATGAAGATGTACTGAGCCATCTTTGGATTCCATTTACGGGTAAGGTGGCCAAAGTGGACACCTGCATCCATCAATTGTTCTGTTGTTAGTTTATTTGACATGCTTCTCTATCCTTTATATCGATTAACGCTTGCTGAACTGGAACTTCTTTCTTGCCTTCCTACGACCTGGTTTCTTTCTCTCCACCATACGCGAGTCACGAGTCATTAACCCCTCTTTTCTCAGAGCAGGCTTATATTCAGCGTTAATGTTAACCAACGCACGAGCAATTCCAAGACGAATTGCTTCTGCCTGACCTTTGCTGCCACCACCTTCAACATTTACGGAAACATCGTATTGACCTTCCGTTTTAGAAATAGCAAAAGCTTGCTTTACGGTTGTCTGAAGTATTTCAGATTTAAAATAGTCGATGAGATTTTTCTCGTTAATCTTAATATCACCTTTTCCGGGTTGTGTGTACACCCTGGCTATAGAGGTCTTCCTTCTTCCTATGGTATTTATTATTTCCATCTATGAGAATTTTATAACTTTTGGTTGTTGTGCTTCATGTGGGTGTTCCGTGCCTGCGTAAACATGCAAGCTTCTGTAAAGCTGACGTCCAATTGTGTTTTTAGGTAACATGCCACGGACGGCATGCTCAATCAAACGCTCAGGGTGTTTTGCTCTGATCATGGAAGGAGAAAGCTCGCGTTGACCTCCTGGATAGCCAGAATAGGTAAAGAGGACACGGTTGTTCTCTTTTTTTCCTGTCAATTTTACTTTTTCAGCATTGATCACTACTACGTGATCTCCACAATCTGTATTAGGAGTATAACCCGGCTTGGTTTTACCACGAATAATTTTTGCCACCTGGCTGGCAATTCGACCCAGAATCTGGCCTTCTGCATCAACCAAAATCCAATTCTTTTGCGCTGTCGCACTATTGGTGTTGATTGTCTTATAACTGTTGTGATCCACTTTTTTGCCTTTTAAATACAATAAAACACACTAACCCCTTTCAAAAAGGGACACAAAAGTAGACCCAAGAAACTGAATATCCAAGTCTAGCCTAAGATTGATTTGAGGCGGAATGGAAAGATTTTGGTTCCCGGGAGCCCATTTATTAGCGCTTATTTTCGCCCAATTGCTTTAGAAGTGCCTGAAAATCTTTAGGATAAGGTGCCTTCGAATTAATGATTTGACCTTTTAAATTTAGAAACTCCAGAGAAAAAGCATGCAGGGCCATTCTTTTGATAAAAGGTTGCTCCTTGGTGTTTTTCTCCAGTTTAAAACTTCTTTTCACCGAAGAAAGAAAGAAAATCTTGCCTCCATAAGTTTCATCACCCACAATTGGGGCTTTAAGTAGTGATAAATGAATACGAATTTGGTGCATGCGCCCAGTTACCGGTCGGCATTCAATTAATGTATGTGCCTTAAAACTCTCCAGTGACGCAAACCATGTTTGTGCTTCCTTACCTTCGCGGGATATTCTTACCGTTCCATCGTTTTGTTTTAAGATGGGAGCATCTACGCATTGATTTTGAAACTGATGCAATCCATCAGCCACCGCGTGATAAATCTTACTAACCTTCCGGTTCTCAAACTGCATACTTAGGTGGCGATAAGCAACGGGGTTTTTCGCAATCGCCAAAACACCAGAGGTGTCTTTGTCCAATCTATGGCAAACTTGTGCATCCGAAATTGAAGCTCTGGCCAGTGCAAGCAAATTTTCTTGAGTATTTCGGTCTTCCAGTGTGGAAATGAAAGGTGGTTTGTTGATCAACACATAGTCATCATCCTCAAAAAGGATAAGGGTAGCAAAATTTAATTTTTTAGGAGGCATTATAAGTAGCTGATTATTCTTATTCGGACTCTGTCTTAGAACGTTGAAGTTTAAAACTAAACATAGAACCCTTTCCTACAGTGCTTTCCACTTCAGGCTTTGAATTATGGCCTTCAAGAATATGCTTTACAATCGCCAGGCCCAGACCAGTTCCTCCTTTTTCCCGACTTCTGCTTTTGTCAACGCGATAGAAACGTTCGAAAATCCGAGGAAGGTGCTCAGCCGGTATGCCTTCACCTGTATCCATAATAAAAGTTGTAACATTCTTTTTTCCAACATCAAAACTTATGATCACATCACCACCTTCAGGGGTATAACTGATGGCATTGGATATCAGATTGGTCACTACTTGTGTGATGCGCTGCCAATCGGCATACACTATTATTTTGTGATTACTTCCTTTTAGAGAAAGATGAACATTTTTCTTGGTCGCTTTCTCCTCAAACTGATCAACTACCTCATGGCAAAGCCTATTAAGGTCAACATGCTCGAATCGCATTTTAATATCTCCGGTCTCAATTTGAGACAAGGTGAGCAGGTCTTGAACCAAAACATCGAGACCGTCTAAGCTCTTGGCAGCTTTCTTTAAAAATTTGCCCCGAACATTCTTATCGTCTACTGCGCCATCCAACAAGGTGTGTACAAAACCTTGCGCTGCAAATAAGGGCGTCTTCAATTCGTGGGATACATCGGCAATAAATTCCTTGCGAAATACTTCCAGTTTTTTTAATTCGTCAATTTCCTTTTGTTTGAGTGTAGCGAAGGAATAAATCTCTTCATTTATTTTTTGTAATGGATTCAACACACCAGATTTTTCTTTTAAAATACCCGAAAGTTCCTTCTTCCGCAGTTTGCCCATCATCTTATAAATCTTGTTGATCTCACGGAAAATTAGAAACTCCAATACAATAAAGATTAACAAATATGAACCCGCGAAACTGATTATGCCCGCTACAATAATACCTTGATTGTCTACTCCCTCCACCAAAGACAAAAAAGAAGCTGTTATAATAGCAATGCAGGTAGCCAATAGTAAAGCCAACGTTCGGGCGCTATAAACCATACCTGCCGATTATTGATATATGGAAATTTGAAATCATGGCGCGAAGGTAAGGCTGTTGGTGTTAAGCAACAAGGCACGCATTAATGATTGAGTTATCGTGTACGCTTAACATAGGGGAATAGCAAATATCACAGTAGGCAACGTTCACGCCTATGGCTTACTACCAACTGCCTAATTACCACATGATGAATAAGGATAGTGCAGATTAGCCTAGATTAAACTTATACCCCACACCTTTCACCGTTGTGATGTAGTCCTCTCCAATCTTTTCACGGATTTTACGTATGTGAACATCGACTGTACGTGCCAATACATATACATCTGAGCCCCAGATGTTACGCAATAAGTCGTCCCTGCTAAATACTTTATTAGGGTTTTGAGCAAGAAAAAAGAGTAATTCGAATTCCTTTTTGGGAAGATTGATTTCCTTGCCTTTGATCTTAATTGTATAACTGGTCCGATCAATAATCAAATCCCCAATGGTAATCTGAGCAGTTGGTGATTGTTTTTTAGATTCCCTTCTAAAAAGAGCACTGATGCGACTCATTAAGGCGCGCGGCTTTATGGGCTTTAGGATATAATCATCAGCACCTACATCAAATGCCGCAATCTCCGAATATTCTTCTGCTCGTGCCGTTAGAAAAACAATGAATGTATTTTGAAGATCAGTATTGGCGCGAAGCAAGCGACAAGTCTCTACCCCATCCATCTTGGGCATCATAATATCCAGCAATACAAGATCGGGATGAAACTTCTTTGCAATCTCTATTCCTGCCTGGCCATCTGAGGCAACACGAACCTCATAGCCTTGCTTCTCTAAATTATACTTCAGCAACTCTAAAATGGGCTCTTCATCGTCTACGACAAGTACCTTCTGCGATGTTTTGTTGCTCATTAAAATAACTTTATTTCCCCTGCTAAAAGTAGAGAGAAATTAAGCGAATTAAAAACCCATAGCTAGTTGTTAACAATTCCTTAATTCTAAGCTTCATTAAACTTAACAAGAGATCAGGTCCTATAAGAATGGATATTTTGATTGATAGGTTTTTATCATCAGTCGAATATTTCCCTTATGATTTTTTTCCATTTCATTTTTAAAGAAAATCTGCTTAGATTGATAGCGTCTATATGACATGAAGTATGTGTTGTTGGGTAATTTTTCCTGATAGCGAGCAGAGGGCTTTCGCATGGTATGAAATGTGAGGGTATCCATGGTTTCCACAATTTTGCGAATGGCCTTCTCCTTTTTTATCTTCTTACTTTCAACTGGCTCGTTCTTTATTGCCTCGTATAGACTGTCGAGCATTTTTGTGCCGCGAAGAACATGGGGATAATATCTTCGATAGTCCTGATCTTCGTACAAATACTTTTTGTACTCATTTGAATCCACTCCAAATTTCCATTTTAAAAAATCGTAAGCCGTTGTATCTGCAATAAATGAAGCCAGGTTTTCATTAAGGTCTATGCTGTCCTTTACAAAAAAAGTAGCATGAACCATCTCGTGAATGATCACGCTTGCCAAATCGCCCTCGCTTCGTGTAAGCATATCACTGAGAATTGGATCGGTAAACCATCCCAGGGTAGACCATCCTCCCGGATTCATGATATTGACATCCCAGCCCTCCTGTTCTAGCTGGGTTTCTTCAGCTTTCGCTTTTTCTTTATCAAAATATCCTTTGTATGGAACCGATCCGATCACTGGAAAGGACCATTCTTTCGGCTTCAGTTCAAAAGGAGCACAAGCCGTTACTACCCACATTAACTCCTCACCTTTCTGGTCATATAGTGTTTTATAATTATCGGTATCCTTCAGGCCAAGCGAATCTATCGCGAACTTCCGCATCTCATCAATCAATCTCAGTTTGGCCTTGAGGGAATCCGGAAACTGCGGATCAGACAAAAATTCCTCTACTGGCTTGGCATTCCACACAATGTTAAATTGGCCTAAACCCTGACTGATACCATAGATCAACAATGACCAATTCCATAGGATTAGAATAGCCAAAATCGCAAGAATGCCTAAAAGAGTTTTACGGACCATTACTTAAGTTCGGATGCAAAACTTAGGCATCCACTGAAAATCTTGTATTATTTAGCGGTTGCAAATGTGCAAATTTTTCAACTATCTCAATCTGGTCTCGTAATCTGAGGTTACAAAATCTTGCCTGCCAACAAAATTTGATTTTGGTAACTGAACTTGTAATTTGAACCCACTTTCGAAAAAAAATAACTACACATATGAGCGACAACAAAAGCGACAACAAAGAAAAACTAAAAGCATTACAACTCACCATCGATAAGTTGGACAAGACCTATGGCAAGGGCACTGTCATGAGGCTAAATGATCAAAAAGTATCTGATATTCCCGCGATTTCAACCGGCTCTCTTGGGTTAGACATCGCCTTAGGAATTGGAGGACTTCCCCGCGGCAGGGTAACAGAAATCTACGGCCCGGAATCATCTGGCAAGACAACCTTAACACTACATGCTATTGCTGAGGCCCAAAAGGCAGGCGGATTGGCAGCCTTTATTGATGCTGAGCATGCTTTCGATAAAGCCTATGCCGAAAAGCTGGGGATCGACACCGAAAATCTTTTGATCTCGCAGCCCGACAATGGCGAGCAAGCCTTGGAAATTGCTGAGCACTTAATCCGCTCTGGAGCAATTGATATTATTGTCATCGATTCGGTAGCAGCTCTGGTTCCCAAAGCAGAACTTGAAGGCGAGATGGGCGAGAGCAAAATGGGTTTACAAGCCCGGTTGATGTCTCAGGCCTTGAGGAAATTAACGGGCACCATCAGTAAAACCGGATGTGCTTGTATTTTTATCAACCAACTTCGCGAGAAAATTGGAATTGTATTTGGCAACCCTGAAACAACAACTGGTGGTAACGCTCTTAAATTTTATGCTTCTGTCCGTCTTGATATTCGAAGAATAGGTCAGATCAAAGAATCTCCAGATGACATCACCGGAAACCGCGTGAAGGTGAAAGTGGTAAAAAACAAAGTTGCGCCTCCATTTAAAGTTGTCGAGTTCGACATTATGTATGGACGTGGCATTTCAAAATCTGGTGAGATTGTAGACATCGGTGTTGAACTTAACGTGATCCAAAAATCTGGTTCGTGGTTTTCTTACAGCGGCAACAAACTCGGTCAAGGCCGTGATGCTGTGAAACAATTGATTGAAGATAATCCGGAATTGATGGCTGAATTGGAAAAACAAATCAAAGAAAAACTCGCTACACCTGACGGGTCCAAAGTTTTAGAAGATAAAGAGGCGTAATTCAGTCCACAGACCACAGTCGACTGTGGTCTGTGGACTTTTTTTATGGGTTAAGCTCGAATCGCAGCAACAGGATCAAGTCGTGCCGCCATTGCAGCTGGAATAATCCCAGACACTAACCCGATGATAGAGGATACTCCAAGACCCAGCACGATATTCTTAATAGTAAGTATGACAACCAGGTCGCCAAAAGGAGCTAGCGTTAGAAACCAAACCAAAATCAATCCGGCTAAACCACCAATCAAACTCAGGAAAACTGCTTCGAATAAAAACTGGAACAGGATGAAATAATTTTTTGCGCCCAGGGATTTTTGCAGGCCGATAACACTTGTTCTTTCTTTAACGGAAACAAACATGATGTTGGCAATTCCAAAGCCACCAACCAATATTGAGAAACCACCAATAATCCATCCGGCAATTCCAACCACATCAAACAAACCACTTACTGCGTTGGCAATAGCTTCCGGGCGATTCAAGGCAAAATTATCTTTGTCATTTGGCTTCAACCCTCTTTTTCCACGCATCAGTCCGCGTATTTCATTTTCTAATTCAACCAAACCAATGTCTGAGTCAAATCCTTTCACGCCAATACGAGAAGTGTTTTCATTCCAAAGTCCAGTCCCAGTCTGATACAACCTGCGATAGGAATGATATGGAATTATACTTCCGTAATCATTGCTGGGAGTACCTAAAAAACTCTGCCCTTCCTTTTTAACAACTCCTACCACTTTGAACTTCATGTTTTTAATCTTGATGTCTTTTCCAATAGGATCTTCACCGTCTGGAAAAAGGGCCAGGGCAACTTCGTGGCCCAATACCACCACATTTCTACCTGCTTCAATTTCATCCACGGTGAAGTATCGCCCATTATTTATATTGACAGTCATTATTTCATCGTAACCCATGCTGCCTCCCCTTAAGGCAATCTGGCCAATACTACTTGACCCGCGTTTGATAACTGAATTCCCCTTGATAGCGAAAATGGCGATAGCAGCTTGATTTTTAAGGTTTGCTTCCAAAAATTTATACTCATTATAGGATGCATTTGGTCTGCGCCAGTATTCCCACCACGGAAAATCAGGGCCGCCTATAAAGGGCCACTTCTCAGTGTAAATAACACCTGTTCCTAAAAAATCAAAACTGTCTTTAATATTTTTCTCCAGTGAATCAACTAGAGTAAGCACTGCAATAATTGCAAAAATGCCAATGGTAACCCCTAATAATGACAGAATGGTTCGAAGGATATTGGACTTTAGTGCACGCCAAGCGAAACCAAAGCTTTCAAAAATGAGTCGTAGAGTCAGCATCAGTTCTCTAACGGCATTTTACCAGTTAAGATTCTTATATTTTTTGCTTTTTACTAAGTTTTCCAATTCCTCCTAAGTCAATTGGATCTGATTGCTGCAACCGGATCGAGTCTTGCAGCCATCGCAGCCGGGATGATGCCCGACACCAACCCAATTATAGAGGAGACGCCAAGACCAAGGACTATATTTTTAAAGGTTAGGATAACCTCAAGGCTGCCGAACGGTACAAGGGTAAGAAACCAAACTAAAATCAGTCCGGCTAATCCACCTATTAAACTTAAAAAAATTGCTTCGAATAGAAATTGAAAGAGAATAAAATAATTCTTTGCACCTAATGACTTCTGAAGCCCAATAACACTTGTTCTTTCCTTCACGGAAACAAACATAATGTTAGCAATGCCAAAGCCCCCTACTAAGATGGAAAACCCACCGATAATCCATCCGGCAATTCCCACTACATCAAATAGCCCGCTCACTACGTTAGCAATGGCCTCTGGCCTGTTTAAGGCAAAATTATTAGTTTCAGTAGGCTTCAATCCCCTCCTCACTCTCATAATACCAGTGATCTCATTTTCTAGTTCAACCAAGCCCACATCAGTACTATTTCCCTTAACCCCAATGGTTGATTGCAATTCATTCCATGCGCCAGTCCCCGTTTGAAATAATTTGCGGAATGCGTTGTATGGAATAATCACGGTGTAATCATTACTAGGTGTTCCCAAAAAGCTCTGCCCTTCTTTTTTAATTACTCCAACTACCATGTATTTGAGATTTTTAATACGGATAGTTTGCCCTGACGGGTCCTCCAAGTCAGGAAACAAAGCCTTTCTTACCTCGAAGCCAATGAGTGCAATGCTCCTGCCCGCCTCGACTTCTTCTGCTGAAAAGTAACGTCCCTGATCCAGGTTTATTTCGAAGATATCGTTGTAGCCATGACCGCCACCCCGAAGTCCAATCTGGCCAATACTATAATTGTCCTTTTTAATAACAACATTGCCCTTGCCGGCATAAATGGAAATTGCACTTTGATTCCGCAAATTGGCATGCAGGAACTTATACTCATTAACGGAAGCATTGGGTCTCCTCCAATAATCCCACCATTTGTAAGGTCCATCTCCTTCTGGAATAAACGGCCACTTATTTACGTAAATGACTCCCGTGCCCAGAAAATTAAGGCTGTCTTTAATGTTTTTCTCCAGCGAATCCACGAGGGTTAGTACAGCAATTATGGCAAAAATGCCTATGGTCACACCCAGCAAAGAAAGGATGGTTCGCAGAATGTTAGACTTAAGTGCTCGCCAGGCAAAACCAAAGCTTTCAAAAACAAGTCGTAGTGTAAGCATCAGATCTTATACGGTCTAGCATTGAGTTGAGTTTGCGAATTTAGGACAGTAATTGGGGGTTTTTATGTTTTAATTACAAAAAGCATGATTTGTTCAATTTCCTGATCCTTTCGTAAGGCTTTTTGAATGAACAACAATTGCATTTCGAGGCAGTTTGCTTACTTTTGCATCCTTAAATTTTAAAATCCAGTCCCTATCCTTAGGGCAAAGCCCGTAAGCTTATGAAGTTATCTGAATTCAAATTTGAACTCCCAAACAGTCTTATTGCATCACACCCAGCGGAAAACCGCGATGAAGCCAGGATGATGGTAGTGCATAGAAGCACCGGAAAAATCGAGCATAAGATCTTTAAAGACATTGTGAACTATTTTGATGAAGGCGACATCCTGGTAGGTAACGATACCATGGTATTCCCAGCCCGCCTATACGGACGTAAGGAAAAGACTGGTGCAAAAATCGAAGTCTTCCTGCTACGCGAACTCAATGCAGAAATGCATTTATGGGATGTCCTCGTTGATCCGGCCCGAAAAATCAGAGTGGGTAATAAGCTTTATTTTGGGGATGGAGACCTTGTGGCCGAAGTTATTGACAACACCACTTCCCGTGGAAGAACAATCCGATTCCTTTTTGATGGCGATTCGGATGCATTCAATAAAGTAGTAGAAAACCTGGGAGAGACTCCACTTCCAAAATATATCAAACGCAAAGTAGAGCAGGCCGACAAAGAAAGATTTCAAACTATTTACGCCAAAAATAAAGGTGCCGTTTCTGCGCCAACAGCAGGCATGCATTTTACAAGGCAATTGCTTAAGCGTCTTCAGATCAAAGGGGTAGACATGACGTATGTGACTCTTCACATTGGTCTTGGCACGTTTCGCCCCGTTGATGTGGAAGACCTTACCAAGCACAAGATGGATTCTGAAAACTACATCGTTGGGACTGAAGCTGTAAAGATGGTGAATACCGCACTCGATAATAAAAACAAGGTGTGCGCTGTGGGAACCACAACCATGCGGGCATTAGAATCTGCGGTCTCGGCTAACAATAGGCTTAAGGAACGTGAAGGATGGACAGACCGGTTCATTTTCCCTCCCTATGATTTTAAAATATGCAGCGCCATGGTAACTAACTTCCATCAGCCAGAGTCAACACTGTACATGATGGCCTGCGCCTTTGGAGGTTTTGAGTTAATTACACAAGCCTATCAAACCGCCAAGAAAGAGAAATACAAATTTTTGACATATGGTGATGCTATGTTAATCATCTAAGAATTTTTTCAAATCGCTAGAAAAGCCTGGTGGGTAATCATCAGGCTTTTTTAATGAGTTTCTCTCGTCCTAAAATAAGTTGAAGAATGAACCTGCTTTTATTCAAATAGCCTACGAATTACGCACGAAATACAAGTGCAACGAAATGGCGACCGGGTACAAAAATAAATAAAGCAATGACGGCCTTATTAAACCCACTGCCATGGCCGTTGGAAGTAAAATTAAAAAAATACCTATACCAATCTTCCATCCTTTTAGGGAAGCATTTGACTGGTAAATCTGAAGTAGCCGGTAAATAAGATAGGTGACCATTGCCACATTAAATGCAAGAAGGAGCGTTCTTATAAGTCCCATACGGCTGAAAAAAGTAGTTGCCGTAAAACTATGGAATTTAAAGAATATGGGCTGATTGTTGCGAAAGGAAAGAACAACAGAACAAAAGCTTTTTTTAAGCATTAATAGATTACTCTCACTTTCGTAACTTTAAGGTATGATGACAAGGGAAGATGTCTTAACAATCTTGCGCAAACACAAGCCGGAGTTGCAAAAGAAGTATCCGCTGGCAAGCATTGAGCTATTTGGGTCCTACGCGCGTAATGAGCAAACCCCTGACAGCGATATTGATATTTTAGTTGAATTTAACCAGCCCGTTGGTTATGAGTTTATAGATCTTCTAATTGAGTTTGAAACAATTTTTGCCGGTCATAAGGTCGATCTTTTAAGTAAAAATGGTATTAAGCCACATTATCGGCCATACATAGTAGAGGATATTATTCATGTCTAAACGAATTCCAAAATTACTTATCATTGACATGCAAGAATGCGTTTCTGCATTGGAGGAATATACTTCCAACATAGATTATGAATCCTTTCTGTCGGATCGTAAAACAAAAGATGCAGTATTAAGAAATATTCAAGTATTGGGAGAAGCTGCCAATCGCCTGCCTGATAACCTTAAAGAGAATTATCCTGAAGTAGAGTGGGAAAAAATTATCCGATCAAGGCATATCGTAATCCATGACTATTCGGCAATTGATTACAGTATCGTTTGGCGAATTGCCACTGTGCATAGAATTCCATTAAAAGAAAGTCTTAAGAAAATAATCAAATCGTTTGATGCATAAAGAATATGCGCTGGTGGTAGCCGGAGGAAAAGGCACCCGTATCAAAAGCAAAGTGCCTAAGCAGTTTCTTGAATTGAACGGCAAACCCGTTTTACTTCACACGTTGGAGGCCTTCTATCGTTATTCTGAAAAGATCAACATTATCCTCGTATTGCCTGAAGATGATTTTGAAATCTGGAAATCGATTTGTGAAAAACATCAGTTCCACAAAAACATCATTCTGCAAAAGGGTGGCGAGTCTCGTTTTCAATCTGTAAAAAACGGTCTTGCAAAAATTGAAGATGACGCCTGCCTGTCGGACAGGCAGGGACTTGTCGCTATCCACGATGGCGTTCGGCCATTGGTAAGTGAAGATATTATAGGAGCTTCTTTCCGGTTGGCGGCAGTACATCAGTCGGCAGTAGCTGCTGTTCGATTAAAAGAATCTATTCGCATGACAGATAAAGACAACACAATATCCGTTGATCGCTCTCGCTTTCGCCTGATTCAGACCCCTCAGACCTTCCACATTCAATTGATCAAAAAAGCGTACGAAATAAAAGAAGATACAAGTCTAACAGACGATGCTAGTGTCGCGGAACGTTCCGGGCATATCATATCACTATTCGAAGGCAGTTACGAAAATATAAAAATCACCACGCCTGAAGATTTAGTCATTGCTGAAGCTTTGCTGAACTCAAAAGCCAGTCAAAAAGCCTTAAAATAAAATTGCCCAGCTAATGCCGGGCAAATTTCAAATCGAATAATCTTCAAATCAATACTCATCCTCGTTAAAGAAGAAATCTTCTTTCGTGGGATAATCAGGCCAAATTTCTTCAATGCTTTCATAAGGCTGGCCATCGTCTTCCAATTCCTGAAGGTTCTCAACCACTTCCAGCGGAGCTCCAGAACGGATTGAAAAGTCAATCAATTCATCTTTTGTTGCCGGCCATGGTGCATCTTCGAGGTAGGAGGCCAATTCAAGTGTCCAATACATATCTTATCCCCTTATTAATTTTCCCGCAAAAATAGAATTATTTAGACCATAGTCAAGGGCTGGCTGTCCATAGTAAAATATTTAAAAAAGTAACCCAAAACCATCTTTTTGGCACGATTTCATAACTATGGACAATTGACTTAAAAAAGCCATATTTGCGCCTGCTTTGCCAGTAGGCAGGCCTCTAAAAAGATATTACTCTACTCATGGCTGACGAAAAAATAATTTTCTCAATGACGGGTGTAAACAAGATTTACCCACCTCAAAAACAAGTTCTTAAAAACATTTATCTCTCCTTTTTCTATGGCGCAAAAATCGGGGTTCTTGGCTTAAACGGATCTGGCAAGTCCTCACTTTTGCGAATTATTGCTGGCATTGATAAAGAATTTCAGGGTGAGGTAGTTTCTGACCTGTCTTTTACTGTTGGACTTTTAGAGCAAGAACCTCTACTCGATAAAACCAAAACAGTACGCGAAATTGTTGAAGAAGGTGTTAAAGAAACAGTTTCCTTATTAAAAGAATTTGAAGCGATTAATGAAAAGTTTGGCGACCCAACTATCATGGAAAATCCCGATGCCATGGACAAACTCATCACCAAGCAAGGTGAAATTCAGGAGAAACTGGATGCCATTGGCGCCTGGGAGCTTGACAATAAACTTGATCGTGCTATGGATGCTTTACGGTGTCCGCCATCTGATGCCAAAATTGAATTCTTATCTGGAGGTGAAAAAAGGCGCGTAGCACTTTGTCGTTTGTTATTACAAGAACCAGATGTTCTTCTGTTGGATGAACCTACTAACCATTTGGATGCAGAATCAGTGTATTGGTTAGAGCAACACCTTAGGCAGTACAAAGGAACTGTCATCGCGGTAACTCACGATCGCTATTTTTTGGACAATGTCGCAGGCTGGATTCTCGAACTTGATCGCGGTGAAGGAATTCCATGGAAAGGAAATTACTCATCATGGCTTGATCAGAAACAAAAACGATTAGCTCAGGAGGAAAAAACGGAATCAAAAAGACAAAAAGCGTTAGAGCGCGAATTGGAATGGGTCCGTATGAATCCCAAAGGTCGCCAAGCCAAAGGGAAAGCCCGTCTCAGTGCCTATGAAAAACTATTAGGAGCGGAGGGTCGTGAAAAAGAAGACAAACTAGAGTTGTACATACCTCCCGGACCACGCCTCGGTAATAAAGTAATTGAAGCTCTTGGCGTTTCAAAAGCATATGGAGATAAACTGTTGTATGAAAACCTAACCTTTTCTCTTCCACCAGCAGGCATCGTAGGTATTATTGGACCAAATGGTGCTGGTAAGACAACACTTTTTAAAATGATCACAGGAAGTGAGAAACCAACTTCGGGAACTTTTGCGGTTGGTGAGACCGTCCAGATTGCCTATGTTGATCAGGAGCATGATGACTTAAAGCCTGAGGATACCGTCTATCAGGCCATCACCGGAGGGAATGATTTAATGCTAATCGGTGGAAAAGAAATGAACTCGCGAGCGTACGTGAGCAAGTTCAACTTCAGCGGTACCGATCAGCAGAAAAAAGTAAAAGAACTTTCAGGGGGCATGCGAAATCGCGCTCACCTGGCCATAGCCTTGAAACAAGGAGGAAATTTATTGCTGCTGGATGAACCTACGAATGATCTCGATATAAACACGCTTCGTTCATTAGAAGAAGCACTGGACAACTTCGGAGGATGCGCAGTAATTATCTCTCACGATCGTTGGTTCCTGGATAGAGTATGTACGCATATCTTAGCGTTTGAAGGCGATTCACAAGTGTTTTGGTTTGAAGGTGGCTTCAGTGAATACGAAGAAAATAAACGCAAACGACTTGGCGATGATCAGCCACACCGAATTAAGTATAAGAAACTAGTCAAATAATTAGCCAATTAATCGATTATCAATTAGCCAATTGCCTATACCCAATTGGCTAATCGGCACATTGATCATTTATGAAATCAGTTTACACCATAGTTCTTCTCATCCTCTCCAACACATTTATGACACTGGCGTGGTATGGCCATTTGAAATTTAAAGAAATGACATGGAGTCAGAATCTTGGTTTGATAAGTATCATTCTCATCAGTTGGGGAATTGCATTATTTGAATATGCTTTACAAGTGCCCGCAAATAGGATTGGCTTCAGGGAAAATGGTGGTCCCTTTTCGTTGGTGGAATTGAAAGTTATTCAGGAAGTAATAACATTAACCGTATTTGTTATTTTCTCGGTTTTGTTCTTTAAAAATGAAACCATCCGGGTGAATCATTACATTGGCTTTGTTTTTTTAGTGTTGGCCGTATTTTTTATTTTTAAGAGGTAGACAGCTTCGCCAATCTGACAATTGCGCAACGTCAGTCAATATAAAATCAATATAAACCATAATGGTTCGCATTGGAACTGCATACCACATTCTGAATTAATATTCTACACTTTATTAACCACTTTGTCATTCAAAACATGAGTATAGTCTTTCAGGATTTTTAAGATAATGTAAATCGCCACCCAGCAAAGACAGGCAATTGCCCAATAGGGCCTTATTGATTGAAGGTTCCCGTTAACAGCATACTCACCTGTGGTTGTGAAAATAAAAATGATTAAAAAAATATAGAAGAAAATATTCTTTTCTCCCCGAATTACCTTAATGATTTTAAACGGCCATTGAGGTTTTCTCCACAATCTGAAATTGAAAATAAAAGCTGGCGTCACGGAGGCCCAGTCGGTGTAACGTGCACCAAATTTTTTTGTCAAAAACTGTTCTTCCGCAAACATAATTCGTTCATAGTAGACCCAGTACAACATAACAAAAAAAAGTATAAACCATAAATTCTGTGTAAGCATAGCTATACCCAGCGAACAGAAAAAATTACCAACATAGAGTGGATGTCGCACGATGGAATAAATTCCGTTTGTGTTTACAGTGTCGGCCACTTGTGCATCAACATTCCTTCCGGAAGTATTTAATGGGGTATGTCCCACAGTATACGCTCGAATAAATCCACCCAGTAACGCTACTCCCAAGCATATGAACTCATAATATTGTTCGCTTATATAGGTTACTTCATTGCCTGAGATTTTAGTGTGTACATAAACTGCAAGACCTGCCAAAATGATAATTACCGGAAGTACTCCACGGTACTTGAACAGCACAAGTCCTTGCTGCTCCATTTCTTGAAGAAGAGGCATAATTTTTAAAGTTTAGATCGTTACAAAGAAAAGGATTTTTCGATACAATGCACTGACTAACCAAACTGGTAGAAATCAAAAATCCAATCAGACTTACTATCTTATAGAGTTTCAGAAGTTACTGGCCTTGTCTTCCACCGCTCGTGCATCCAGACCCACTGCGTTGGATATTTACGTATCTGTTCTTCAATGAAGTCTGAATATTTCTGGGTATTAGAGACAATATCGCTTCCTTCATCGCCCGTTTTGGTCAATGGAATTTCCGGAAGTACATGCATATGTTGCAAACCATCTTCAGCCAGATAAATGTAAGTTGGTACAACTGCTGCACCCGTTTTCATGGCAAGAACAGCTGCGCCAACAGGTGTTGCTGCCTTCATTCCAAAAAAATTAACAAAGCAGCTTTTTACATTGGTGTCTTGATCTATGAGGATGGCCATGGACCCCCTGCTCTTCAAAGTTTTAATTAGACGAAGTGTTTCTTTTCCCCTTTCCACTGCTATTGCCCCATGTGCATTTCGATACTGAACGAGCATTTCATTCAAGCGTTCATCCTTCAGTGCAGTACCGATAATATTTGGTTTAAGCCCGCGCAATGACATGTTGGTGATCTGTAAATCAAAGGCACCTAAATGACACGTAAGAAAAATAACACCCTTCCCCTTTGCAGTTGCCGCTTCGAAATTCTCCATTCCATGAGTCACTAAAATCTTATCCAGGTCATCCATTGTTCTCACGTTCATGGCACGCAAAATTTCACCAGCATTTTTGCCAAGCATTCTGAAAACTTGTTTACTTAATGAAACTACTTCTTTCATACTTCTTTCTTTGCTATATGCAAGACCAAGGTGGACTATTGTCAATTCCCGTGTCTCACGAAAAAAATGGTAAGCTATACTTCCCAACAAACCACAAAAATACAGCCACGCCTTACGAGGAAGTGCATTAGCAATAAAAATCAAGAACCTGACAAAATAATAGATGGTTGTGTATTTAATCCGCTTGTTAAGGGGTCGTTTTTCCATAAAAAGCAAAGATGATGTGCAAATTATCCAAGTGCAAATTTGATTTTCACTGGAATTAACTGATTTTTAATCAATTGTTCCTTTATGAAAACACTCTATCTGATTCGACATGCAAAATCCGATTGGGATGATCTTAACCTGAAAGATATCGACCGGGCACTTAATGAACGCGGAAAAAAAGATGCACCACGGATGGCCAAAAGATTAAAAGAGAAGCGCATTTTCCCTGACATTATGTTGAGTAGTCCTGCAAAACGTGCCCTCGCTACCTGCAAAGAAATGGCGAAGGTCCTTGACTTCCCCGAACAGAAGATACTGACGGACAACCGTCTTTATCATGCCAATAAACACCAGATTCTTACCATAATTCAGGAGATTAGAGATTTGGATGATGACGAAGAAGTGGTCATGATTTTTGGGCATAATCCTGGCCTCACTGAGTTTACCAACTCCCTTCTAAACAAAGACATCGAAAACATTCCTACCTGTGGTGTTGTTGCATCTGATGTTAATGTCAAATTTTGGAAGGATACCAAGTTTGGTAGTGGTGAAATGAAGTTTTTTGATTTTCCAAAAAATAAAAAGAATTGATCATTTTCTTTTAGCTGGAGCATAATCGATAGCGCGCCTCTGAAGGATACCTTTTTCTTTGAAACGATACCCCACCATAAATCTGAAGGTGCTGATTTCATTTGAAAAGGCAACTTGTTCGAATCGTAAATTTCGTGCCTGATTCGTTAAACTTAGCCCACCAAAAAAACGATCTCCATTATACCCGACTCCAATCCTGGCTGACTGAAACGTACTGATACGAATGTCATATCGCACCGGTCCAGCTTCTTCGGTATAACGAATCCAATAATGAGCGGGCCCAAGTATCAGCGTAAGGTTAAGAAAAAAGTCCCTATACACTAGATTGTAGCTGTACCCAGGTCCAATCCCCAAAGAGGTAAATTTCATTTGATAAGCTGATGACCCTGCTCCAAAAGTTGACCATTCACTTTGCTTAATCAAAGCAGAGTCTCCCTCCAGGTTAAAAGAAGAAATGATATAGCTGAAAAGAAATGAGCCACGGCTTTTCTGCTGACGTTCAGTAAACGTGTAAGCCGATCGTAAAGAAAATTTATCGCTATTGAATAAATATGAAAGCGACAACCCAAAATTCCGGGTCTGTAAATCATCACGATGTGGATAAGATTGATCAGCCGGGAGAATCAAACTGGGATTTGAAAAATAAAAACCAGAGTATTTTTGATGGTAGGCTTCCAACATCCATCGCCTGGAAATGGTATTGATCCGAAAATCACTGGCGGTGCTGGTTCCATACTTCTCTTGATTCTTGATGTTTATTGGAACAGACAACGATGCCTCCAGTCCAATTTCAAAAATATTCAACGAAAGTCCGATGCTGTAAGAACTATTCGGTTTGAATGTTAACCTTTTGTCAGGTTCGCGAATGCTTGAAATATCAAATGCCATGTTTCTTTTCTTAAGCACAGGGCCTAAGAAAAAATAGTCATGAAAGCTCTTGACATACTTGTTCCTTAGAGAATCTTCCTGACAAAGACTTTGCTGGTATAATGAACACAGGAGAACAATAAGTAATGCTGACCTTCTTAAAAACATATTGCTTTACTATTTCCAAAAACGAAATAGCGCTGATCCCAAACGACCTGACCCAAGAATTAATTCCATGATTGTCTTAGTTGCATGGTACCGGGAGGTTATAAAATATACTCACTCAGATCACGGTTCTTGGCCAACGTGCTCAGTTTTTCATTCACCATAGCTTTTGTGATATGAATTTTGGTGGTAGCCGGAATTTTATCCGGAACATCAAAAAGAAATTCATTCAGTAATTTGCTCATCACAGTATGAAGCCTGCGGGCACCGATATTTTCAAGATCGGCATTTATAGCAAATGCGGTCTGCGCAATCTCTTCTACGGCATCATCTGCAAATGAGATTTCAACTCCTTCTGCCTCAAACAAGGCGCTGTACTGTTTGGTTAATGCATTTTTTGGCTCCTTCAAAATCCGAATAAAATCGTCTTTCGTTAGGTTAGTGAGTTCTACCCGAATGGGGAATCGCCCTTGCAGTTCAGGAATCAAATCTGACGGCTTAGAGACATGAAAAGCACCGGCTGCTATAAATAAAACATGATCCGTTTTAATGACGCCATATTTAGTATTGACTGTACTACCTTCCACAATTGGAAGTAAATCGCGTTGAACTCCTTCGCGACTGACATCAGGGCCACCACCTTTACTATTGCTCGAAGCAATTTTATCAATCTCGTCAATAAAAATCATCCCTGCTTCTTCGGCCCTTCGTATCGCCTCTTCTTTTACCTCATCCATGTCGATCAACCTGGCAGCTTCTTCCTCGAGCAAAAGTCTCCGGGCTTCAGCTACTGTCACTTTTCTCTTCTTGGGCTTCTTGGGCATCATACCGCTAAGCATCTCTTGAAGATTCATCATGGATACCTCATCGATCATTCCTGCCCCCACCATGCCCACGCCTGGGCCACTTCCGCCTTGCTTTATATTAATCTCAATCTTGCGCTCTTCCAACTCCCCGTTTCTGATCTTGTCCCTAAAAAGATTTCTAGTGCGTTCATTTAACTCGACATCTGTTGTAGGTGCATTCAGGCTCTCCTCCTTATCTCCAAATCCACCGGCTTTGGATGAAGTCTGACGCATGGGTGGAATCAACGCATCGAGAATAATATCCTCCACGATAATGGCCGCCTTTTCTTTTACCTCCTCCTTCTTACGCGCTTTTACCATATTCACGGATTGCTCTACTAAATCACGCACCATGCTTTCCACATCTCGTCCCACATAACCAACTTCTGTAAATTTTGATGCCTCTACTTTAACAAAGGGGGCATCCGCAATTTTCGCTAGTCTTCTGGCAATCTCCGTTTTACCAACTCCAGTTGCCCCTATCATGAGGATATTGTTTGGAATAATTTCATCCTTCAACTCAGATGTGATGTTCATCCTCCTCCAACGGTTGCGCAAGGCTATTGCTACATTGCGTTTTGCATCGTGTTGCCCAACAATATACTTGTCAAGCTCGATCACAATTTGTTGAGGTGTCAAATATTTTGAATTCATTTCTTTAATTTAGAATTTTAATGATGTAGCCAGTTCTGCTCACTCACACCTCCATACGCTTAATGTGGGCTGCCACCCTGCTGAAAGCCCCTGTCCTTCGTTTTCAATTTCAATTTCTGATGTCGTAATAATTATGTCGTGCCAGAAGATTGACATTCTTATGAAGTAATATGTCTTCGCCTAAATTAGGCAACCTTTGGGTCTACCAATTCAAACTTAAGAGGTTTCTCTACTTTTTCTTTTAGCAAGGCAATTTTAAGTACATCATCCACTGTGTCGACATAGTGGAAGGTAAGTCCTTTGACGTAATGCTTTTCAATCTCAGAGATGTCACGTTTATTTTTTGCGCTTAGAATTATCTCTTTAATGCCACTGCGCTTGGCTGCTAAAATCTTTTCCTTGATCCCACCCACTGGCAACACTTTTCCGCGTAACGTAATCTCTCCGGTCATCGCCAGTTTCACTTTTATTTTTCGTTGTGTGAAAATAGATGCCAGGGAAGTAAGCATTGTAATCCCGGCTGAAGGGCCATCTTTAGGAACAGCACCTGCCGGAACATGAACATGAAGATCATATTGTTGAAACACGCGATGATCAATGCCAAGGGAAGTTGCATTTGACTTTAGATAAGAAAGAGCGGCAACAGCTGATTCTTTCATCACATCACCTAATTGACCGGAAAGTGTTAACATCCCTTTGCCTTTGCTTACACTTGACTCCACAAAAAGAATATCTCCGCCCACCTGCGTCCATGCTAAGCCTGTAACGACACCGGCAATATCATTTCCCTGATAAAGTTCTTCGTCAAATATTTCCACTCCTAATATTTTAACTACGAGGTCTGGCGTGATCACAGCTTCAAACTTCTCCTCCATAGCTACTGACTTGGCTATATTTCTAATCACCGAGCCAATCTTGCGTTCCAAATTACGAACACCAGATTCACGCGTGTAACTTTCAATTATTTTGAGCAAGGCCTCCTTCGTAAAGGAAACATCCTTTGGATTTAGCCCATGCTCCTTCAACTGCTTTGGCACCAGGTGCTTAATTGCAATTTGCTGCTTCTCTTCCACCGTGTAGCCCGTTAGCTCAATGATCTCCATCCGATCGCGTAAAGCAGGATGAATAGTGTCCAACGAGTTGGCAGTCGCGATAAAAAGAACTTTGGAAAGATCATACTCTACCTCAAGATAATTGTCACCAAATGCGCTGTTCTGCTCTGGATCAAGAACTTCCAATAATGCCGAGGATGGATCACCTCGAAAGTCGGAACGCACTTTATCGATTTCATCTAAAATAAAAACAGGATTAGAGGACTTTGCCTTTTTAATATTCAACAAAATTTTTCCGGGCATGGCCCCGACATACGTCTTACGATGGCCTCGGATTTCAGCTTCATCATGCAAACCACCTAATGACATCCGGATGTAATTGCGTTGCAGCGATTTGGCAATAGATTTTCCCAACGATGTTTTCCCAACTCCAGGTGGGCCATACAAACATAAGATCGGACCCTTCATGTCCTTCTTCAATTTGAGAACAGCTAAATATTCAAGGATGCGAATCTTCACTTTCTCTAACCCAAAGTGGTCCTTATCCAAAATCTTTTTGGCCCGCTTCAAATCAAAATCGTCAATTGTAAATTCCTCCCACGGAAGATCAAGCATGAACTCAACATAATTCATCGCTACCGGAAACTCAGCGGCTTGAGGATTGACGCGTTGTAATTTATCCAATTCCCTATTGAAGTGCGCCAACACCTGAGGTGTCCACTTCTTTTCAGTTCCTCGTTTGCGCAGTTTTTCAATTTCCTTATCGGGTCCATCAAAACCCAATTCATCCTGTAATACCCGTATTTGCTGGCGTAAAAAATAATCGCGTTGCTGTTGATCGATATCCGTATGAACCTTTTTATGGATTTCATGCTTTATTTCCAGCATCTGAATTTCCTTGAGCATGAACTGCAGTAGTAAAGTTCCTCGATCGCTAATATTGTTTGTCTCTAAAATTTTTTGTTTATCCGAAACTTCTACATTCAAATTAGAAGACAGGAAATGAATCAGGAAGGAAGTGCTTTGAATATTATCTAAAGCCAAATGGGCCTCTTGAGGAATCTCTGGATTTAATTTTAGTATTTTGAAAGCGGAATCTTTTAGGGACTGTACCAAAGCTGTAACTTCTTTACTCTTTAGGTCAAGCGCGGGTTCAGGCTTCAGTTCAATACGGGCAGTAAGGAATGGCTCATCCAACATAAACTCCTTTATTTCGAAGCGATTTTTTCCTTGAATAATAATAGTTGTATTGCCATCGGGTAGTACGAGCATTTTTATAATGCGCGCAACAGTTCCCGATCGATAGAGATCATCCGTGCCCGGTTCCTCGGCTTGTTTGTTCTTCTGAGCCAATACCCCAATAATTCGGGTACCCTGATAGGCCTTCTTAATCAGTTTAATGGATTTCTGACGTGTGACTGTTATTGGTATAACAACACCGGGAAACAATACGGTGTTTTTTATGGCAAGAATCGAGAGCTCTTCGGGCAAGTCCTCGGGCTTCAGATCTGACTCTTGTTCTGGATTGATTAATTGAATAAACTCCTCAGACGCTTCCTGCACCATAGACATCGCAATTGATCTAAACATGATTAAAATGCCAATTTGACATAAAAAACTTACCTCTACAATAATACCGCGAGGAACTTGTTACATGTCAATCGAAATGCCAAGCGTTGTAAATGAGGCAAATTTATATCAACTTTCGTATGCTGCACTAATCAATCGACAATCTGCAAAGAGTGAAAACCTTCCATTTGATCCTTTTGGGCTTTCTTTTTATGTGCTTAGGGGTTGATGTTCTCGCTCAAAAGGAAGGAAAACTAAAAAAAGCGAGCATTGTAGAGCTGAATGACTCACTGACCTCGTACAGTCAGTCTGACATATTCACGTTTCCAAATATGAACAGGGGTCTTTATTACTCTAATCCCACCAAACTTAAAAAAATACAGGAACTGGATAATTCAGGACAAGATGAAGTCATGTATCGTGAATTGAAAGTCTATATTTCAAATTTTGCTGTTGAGAATTTTAGTAAGAATGCTCCTCTGATTTGGAAGCTAGCCAAGCTATCCGAAAAATACGGTCCGCCAGGTGAAGCGATATTGCTGTACAAACTTGTTTTAAAACACCATCAACAAGGAATCAATATTGAAGAATTGTATAAAGTTTATGATTCCATCGAAACAGATAAAATGCAATACTACGTTCCACTGGATTTTTATTACAAGCTTGTAGAGTATAGAAAAGAAATTGATACATTACGTGCACCTCATGCGGTACTTGTTAATATGGGCGAAGGAATTAACTCTGCCAAAGAAGACTATGGTCCCACAATCGGAAACGTAGATAACCTATTACTCTTCACCTCGAAGCGCAACAAAAACAAGGATAGTTACGAGCCTGCTTATGACGAAGATATTTTTTATAGCATTCGCTTAGATGGCTCCTGGCAATATTCAGAAGAGTTTAAAAAAATTAATACCAGTTACAATGAGGGCTCTGCCTGCTTAAGTTTAGATGGTAAGTACCTCCTTTTTTCGCGTTGCAATGCTCCGGGTACTCTCGGAAATTGTGACATCTATTCCGCTGAATTGAAATCGGATAGCACCTGGGGTGACCTTAAAAACTTAGGTCCTAGTATCAATAGTTCTGGTTGGGACTCGCATCCATCGCTAACCCACAAAGGCGACACACTTTATTTTGCATCTAACAGAGTAGGCGGATTTGGTCTGTCCGATATTTATTATTCTTTAAAAGATAATCAAGGCAATTGGCAGAAAGCATTGAATGCGGGGCCTATCATTAATACGCGCAACAGCGAGGTAAGTCCCTTTTTACATCACAAATTCAATGTGCTCTATTTCAGTTCAAATGGTCATCCATTGAACTTTGGTGAGTTTGATATCTACAAATCCTCACGCTTACAAACAAATTGGTCAGAGCCTAAAAATATTGGCCCACTGGTGAATGGTTCAGGGAGTGAGTACTATTTTACCATTGATTCAAAGTCACTTGAATTGTTTTATGCTAAATCAAGTGAAGATGACTTAAAAAATCTGGATCTATTCTCTTTCCCGGTGCCGATGGAAGCCAAGCCGGAGGCCATTACTAATCTGAAAGGATCATTAACAGATGATGTGGGAAAACCACTGAAAGGAATTGTTTCCGTTATTGATTTGGATGAAGGAGTAGAAGTTGCTCCTAAATTTTTGCGTGAAGATGGGACATTTGATTTTAGTCTAATTAACAAACGAAATTACTTACTCATTATCCAGGGTGACGAATACTTCAGGATTGAAGAAATTTTCTTTATGAATGGTGATATTGAAATTAACAAAATTGCCGAGCCTATTGAAAGTAAAATTGCATTTGAGTCGTTAGAGTTTGAAAATGGTAAAGCCAACATCCTCATATCCATGCACAAAGACCTGGACAAGCTTGCCAACTTTATGATTGATCATCCGGAACTAAAATTAAGAATATCCGGTCATACCGATTCTGCAGGAAAAGAAGAAGCAAACCTTAAGCTTTCTCAGGCCCGTGCCAATGCTATTAAAAATTATTTGGTTTCTGAATTTAGAATTGATGACATCCGCGTAGAAGCCATTGGGTATGGAAGTTCCAAACCTATTGCGACAGAGGTGACAGATGAACACAAGCAATTTAACAGGCGGGTTGAGTTTGAAATCTTCAAAGCTCAATAATCCGCCTCTTATCAAATCTCTCTTTCAAATCGCATCTGCTTTTCTCATCTTTGATTTACCTAAATCCAATTTATGAATCGACTATTTTATCTCCTTGCATTGATGGTCTATGGATCAGACGCTTTGGCCCAAACCGAAATTAATCCTAAAATAAAACTCGATAAAGACAAACAATTTGTTACAACTGATTTGAATAAAAAATTCAATAGTTATAAAGAAGTGGCGCGCGACATTTGGAACTACGCAGAGATGGGATTTCTTGAAACCAAAAGCACTGCTCGCCTTCAAGATCTATTAAAAGGTGAAGGTTTTAAAATGGAAACAGGAATTTCAGGTATGCCAACGGCCTTCACAGCATCGTATGGTTCTGGCGGACCTGTTATTGGGATACTTGCTGAATTTGATGCCTTGCCTGGCCTTTCACAAGACAGCGTAGCTTTCAAAAATCCAATTATTGATGGCGGAGCTGGTCATGCCTGTGGTCATCATTTGTTTGGAACTGCCTCAACCGCAGCAGCTGTTACCCTAAAAGACTGGCTGATTAAAAACAAAAAACAGGGCACCATAAAAGTATTTGGAACGCCAGCTGAAGAAGGCGGGAGCGCTAAAGTATACATGGTGCGCGATGGTTTATTTGACGATGTAGATGTGGTACTTCATTGGCATCCAGCCGACAACAATGATGCAAGTCCGGAATCATGCCTTGCCATAAAACAAGGTATGTTCAAATTTTATGGACGGTCTGCTCACGCTGCTCAAGCGCCTCAGGCCGGGCGCTCGGCTTTAGATGGTGCTGAAGCAATGAACTACATGGTGAACATGATGAGAGAACACATACCACAGGAATCACGAATACACTACATCATTAGCAAAGGTGGATTAGCTGCTAATGTTGTCCCCGACTTTGCCGAGATGGAATACATGGTAAGGCATCCGGATGCGCGCGTAGTCGAAGAACTTTGGAACAGGATTATTAAGTGCGCGGAAGGTGCGGCAACCGGAAGTGAGACAACGATGAAATACGAAGTGATCTCTGGTTCATATAATTTGCTTCGTAACGAAACACTTGCAAGGCTTATGAATAACAATTTGAAATTAGTGGGTGGCGTAAACTATACTGCTGATGAAGTTGAGTTCGCTAAAAAAATTCAAAGCACATTTACGTTCAAAGCTCCAGCTATTACCTCAGCGCAAACTGTTGAGCCATTTAAGACAGACGGGTTTTTTTATGCCTCAACAGATGTTGGTGATATAACCTGGGTCGTGCCCACTACTAGCTTGGGCACTGCAACTTGGGTGCCCGGAACTCCAGCTCACTCATGGCAGGCTGTGGCAGCAGGAAATACAAATATTGGATTCAAGGCGATGATCAACGCTGCAAAAACAATTGCTATGACGGGCATAGATATTTTCAATAATCCAACTATTGTCGACAAAGCAAAAAAGGAATTACAAACATCTGTAGGTACAGATTTTAAATACAAGTCTATGATTGGAGATCGTAAGCCAGCATTGGATTTTAGAAAAGGGAAGCAGTAAGCTCAAACGAATCCTACAAAAAGAAGAAGCCCAACTAAATTAGTCGAGCTTCTTTTATTATGTATAAACAGATTTGTTTATCCCCCCGTAAACAACTTCGCGATATCGTTATAAAATACAAATACCATCAGCAACAAAAGCATCGCCATTCCAATCTTCAATGCGGTTTCAAAGAATTTCTCAGAAGGTTCTCGTCCACTAACCATTTCATATAACAAGAACATAACATATCCACCATCCAATGCTGGGATTGGTAAAAAGTTCATAAAGGCTAATACCATGGATAGCAGGCCGGTCATGCGCCAGAAGCGCTCCCAATCCCATTCAGTGCCAAAAGCCTGCGCCATGCCAATAGGACCTGACAATGATTTTCTGAATGAAAGTTCACCACCAAAAATTTTCTTAAATGCTTTTAATTGAAGGAAAATGACACCAAATGCACGCTCAGCGCCCAGTCCGATGGATTCGACTGAACCATATTCAATTACCGCTAGCTCCTTTTTGTCAATATTATTAGCGTAAAAACCAATGGACTCCTGATCCTTAAAGTATTCTTTAAATGTGAGCACTTCACCCCCTCGACTTACTTTAAATGAAACAGAGTCACTCACACTGTTTTTATAAATTGTTTTAATTTCGTCATGATACGTAACCGGCTGTCCATTAACCTCCAAAAAACGATCACCTTCTCTTAAACCAACCCTTTCTGCCAAGCTATTTTTTGAAACCATGCCTACTACGGGTGGAAGTCTATACCATGCAAAACTTCCTGCGGCTTCTTTCTTATTGAAATTATCTATAAAATTTCCGGGGATATTAATAATCTGTTCTTGTCCATTGCGCGATATGGTATAAAATGAATTTTGAGAAAGCAACATATCCAATTTTATGATTTCTGAAAAGTCATCATAGTCTTTGCCATTAATCTTGACAATCTTATCTCCTGTTTTTAAACCGAGCTGCTCGCCTAATTCGAAAACCTGAAGGCCACCGTGGCTATTTACATAATCCTTAGGAATGTATCGGTCGCCTAAAAAATAGGTAAGGCCAATGAAAATCAACACACCTATAAATAAGTTGACAATAATTCCACCCATCATGACAATGAGACGCTGCCATGCTGGCTTTGCACGAAATTCCCAAGGCTCCGCAGGAGCTTTCATTTGCTCTTTGTCCATGCTCTCATCCACCATACCGGCAATTTTTACATAGCCTCCCAGCGGAAACCAACCCACACCAAATTCAGTATCGCCTTTCTTAAATTTAACCAGCGAGAAATTGAGCACATTGGCCATCGGAAATAAAAAATCGAAGAAGAGATAAAACTTCTCCACGCGTATATTAAAAATTCGCGCTGAGATATAATGCCCCCATTCATGCACTGTTATCAAAATTGAAAGGCTCAGCAATAGCTGGGCCGTCATGATTAATCCATCCATATACTAATTTGAAAATTGATTGATTTGATGATCTTACGATTACATTTTTGTTCAGTTTATTACTTCCGTTGCCATGCGTCTTGTTTCCTTATCAGTTTCAACATAGTCGTCATAGCCTGGGCTGCTGATATAATTCATTTTCGCCAAACATTGTTCCACTATGTCAGGCATTTCTAAAAAAGTGATCTTCTCCTTTAAAAACTCCGCCACAGCAACTTCATTTGCCGCATTTAACACACATGGCATATTTCCGCCACGGTGCAAAGCTTCAAATGCGAGCGCAAGATTACGAAAAGTTTCCATATCGGGCTTCTCAAACGTGAGGGCGGGATAATTCGTAAAATCAAATCTTGGAAAGCTGCTTTTCAGCCTCTTGGGATAGCTTATCGCAAACTGGATGGGCAAACGCATATCGGGTAGCCCAAGTTGTGCTTTCACAGATCCATCTTCGAACTGCACCAAAGAATGAATAATTGACTGAGGGTGCACCACAACCTCTACTTGTTCCGGTTTTAACCCAAAAAGCCATTTTGCTTCAATTACTTCGAGACCTTTATTCATTAGCGTTGCCGAATCAATAGTCACTTTTGCACCCATACTCCAGTTCGGATGCTTCAATGCCTGAGTTTTTGATACCTGCTCCAAATCACCTTTCTTCTTTCCACGGAAAGGCCCTCCTGAAGCAGTCAATATTATTTTTTCAATAGGATTATGAAACTCTCCTACCATGCATTGAAAAATGGCTGAGTGCTCGGAATCCACCGGATAAATATTGACCCCCTTGTCATCAGCCAATTTTGTAATCAGTTCACCGGCAACTACTAATGTTTCCTTATTAGCCAAGGCAATTGCTTTGCCTGCTTCTATGGCCTTGATAGTAGGTTTCAAGCCAGAATAACCAACTAGTGCTGTCACCACAAGGTCAATTGTATCCATTTGAACAACTGAAGCCAAAGCACTTTCGCCAGCATATGTTTTAATATGCAAGGGTTCCAACGCTTCCCGGACCTTAGCATAGTGATCTTCGTTGACAATCACGACTGCATTTGGCTTGAACTTCTTCGCCTGTTCAATCAATAGATCTGAGTTATTTTGAGCGGTAAGCACTTCCACTTCAAAATCTTCCGGATGCGTTGAAATAACCTCCAATGTTTGCTTTCCAATGGAGCCGGTGGACCCGAGAATAGCGATTGCTTTCCTTGTATCACTCATGATCTAGCGAGCCAGTGGTTTGCTGAAATGTGTTGTATAATGCATAGTAAATAATCTGTCTGTAAAAAAATAAAGACTGGTTTTTGCTGCAATGTAAATCAATAAGAAATAGTTTCTAGCACGCATCGGCTTTGTTCGCCACGCGAGAAACGCGTTCCGCCAAGCTTCGTTCATTAACTTCCAATACAAATGAGTAAAGGCGGCATGACGAAAAATAAAGGAAGGATCTTCATCATATTTCTTAGTAATCGAAGCCAGGAATTTATCCACAACTTCTGGTTCATTTCTCATTAAGCTATCCGGTCGATTGCTCCTTCTTTCTGAACTCAAGAAAGCAACTGCCTCATATAAATTAAGGAAACGAACCGTTACACATTTACGTGATAACGAAGTTTTTAATATACGATAATAGTATAATGACACGGAGAGGTTAACCGCTTTAAACCGGTCAACAATACGAGAAGCAAGATCAGCATCCGCAATGTTGTCTTTAAAGTAGACTCTGTAAAATTCAGGAAAATATCCGATTACGCTAGTTCGCATGACAGTCGCTGCCCCTAAAAATTGGCAACGAAAGGGCATTTGTGCATACACTTCTGAGTAATCGCTTGGTAAGCGTAACTCGCGAAATAAAAATCCTTTGTCGTTCATTGCAGCATATGAGGTGCCGCACATCATTAGTTTAGAATCATTTTTGAGTAATTCCAGTTGCAACTGAAGGCGTATGGGGTGTGAAATATCATCCGCGTCAGTTATCGTGAAGAATTCTGAAGAGATCTTTTTTACAAATTCGTTTATCACTTCCACTCTTCCTCTATTTTGTTCAAAATAAAATTTCCTGACGCGCGTATCGGAAAATGATTCTATGATGTGTCTCGTATTATCTCGAGAGCCATCATCGATGATCCATAACTCAAAATCCCGAAAAGTTTGATTAAGCAAACTATCGATAGCCTCAACAATATACTCAGATGCATCAAAGGCTGGCATTAAAATAGTTAACTGCGGCATAAGACTCTTACAGATTGCCTTATAATGCCTCAAGTGAAATAATCAACAAAATCAAAGGCGTGCCATAATTATTTCGATTTCCTTTTTCTGAGCAGGAAGAATATCCATTACCACATCCCATACCAATTGCAAGTCGACTTTAATATAATCATGAATAAGTTTGTCTCTTAATCCTGCCATTTTCACCCACGGAATTTCGGGATTCGCCATTCGAAATTCTAACGAAACTTTCTTCGTTGCCTCTCCAATGATTTCAAAATTCCTAAGAACAGCATCAGTGACCAGTTTGCTTCTATAAAAATCCTGAGCACTCATGCCGTGAGTATAATCAAGTATTGATATTATGGCTTGGAGTATATGATCCAGGTAGATTTTATCACTCTTCATTAACCATCAGCGGCTTAATATCCTTCTCAACATATGGCTTTACCATAGGATCTATCGAACCTTCTGTTACCAAATCTACCTTAATTCCTAATGCGTCTGAAAGCTCTTGCTCAATCCCAATAAAGTCCAAAAGATTTATCCGTTTTCCTAAATTCACCATCAAATCTAAATCACTATCAGATTTATTTTCACCACGTGCGTAAGAGCCAAAGACCCAAACTTTGACTGGCTTGTAAGGGCCTAGTATTTTGAAAATTACTTTTTTCTGAATCTCAGATAACACGATTCTGCTTTTTAGCATTCAAATTTAACCAATTCCACCGCAATTTTCCGATCATTGGAAAGCCGGGGCACTTTGTTTTGCCCTCCCAATTTTCCCACCGATTTCATATAATCGATAAAAGAATTTTTCTTTAAAGAAATGATGCTGAGTGTGCGTAAAATATTTCCAGTAATCAAATCATCATAATAAACATTCAATTGGCGCAATTGGTTATCAAGCTCAATACTAAATCTGTTCATGTCTTGAGGTGGGTTTGCAAATTCGATTAACCATTGATGATGCGGCATGCCATCTTGGGGAGCAACATTGGGAGCCACGGTAAATTCAACTACCTCCACTTCCGGAAACTTTTGCATGGTAAGTTTCATTGCCTTCTCTACCTCTTCCCCAATGACATGCTCGCCAAATGCTGAAATAAAATGCTTAATTCTGCCACTTACTACAATCCGATATGGATTTTTGGATACAAATTTTACAGTATCGCCAATAGAATATCCCCAAAGACCTGCATTGCTATTTATTACTACAGCATAGTTTTTTCCAAGTTCAACTTCTCCGATACTCAATCGGTTAGGATGGTCATTGAAATATTCTTCAGCCGGAATAAATTCAAAAAATATTCCTGAATTAAGTAGAAGCAACAGCCCTTCATCATTCTGCGAGTCCTGATAAGCAATAAACCCTTCGGATGCAGGAAAAAACTCAACTGAATCAATTTTTTTTCCAATCGACTCAATTAGTCTCGCCCTGTAAGGCTCGAAGTTCACCCCTCCATACACAAACAAAGAAAAATTTGGAAAGACGTCCTTGATTTTTTTTCCGGTCCTCGCCTGTATCCGGTCAAAGTACATCTGCACCCAAGGGGGGATTCCCGAAATAAATGTCATATTCGCTCCAAGTGTTTCATCGATAATCCTTTCCAACTTCTCTTCCCAGTCTTGAATAATGTTAGTTTCATAGCTTGGCTTCTGGTTACCCCTGATATAACCAGGAAGGATATGATTGACTATTCCCGACAACCGTCCGGTATTAATACCTGCATTTTTTTCAAGCTCAGGACTTCCTTGCAAGAAGATAAGATCCCCATCTGCAAAAGACGCATTTCCGGTTTCATGGATATAGTTCAATAGTGCGTTTCTTCCGCTGTTAACATGGTTGGGAATTGAATCCTGTGTAATAGGAATATATTTTATCCCAGATGTTGTACCCGAAGTTTTAGCAAAATAGGCCGGCTTGCCTTTCCATAAAATATCTGTTTCGCCATGAAGCACTTTTTCTACATACGGTTTCAGGGCTTCATAGTCACGGATGGGAACGTACTTCTTAAAATCTGCATGGGTTTTAATAGATTCGAAGCTATGCTCTTTTCCAAAAAAAGTATTTTCTCCTTTTTGAATAAGTGAATTGAATATCCTTTGTTGATACAACTCTGGCTTCATGGACCATTCCCTGGTTTGGTTGGCGATATAAGCAGCAAAAGGCCTGGCAAGAAATGAACGAATACCCATAGCCGGTAAAATTAAGAAAATAGAGGGATACAAAATTTTACGCTTTGCTTAAATACTGACAAAATTTCACACTGTAGGTTTGGGTTGGTTTTTGTGTAGGTATAACAATGTTGAATAACCATGCGTTTCAACTTAAAACAGTGATGGAATGAAAACAATACAAACAATTGTGGTTGGATTTTTGGCAGGATTGGCTGGAGCCTATGCTTTTTTTTATTACCAGGAAGAAAAGAAATCCAGTAAAGGAAATACAGAGCAATATCAAGTTACAAATTACGAACCTCAACCAACCTATAGGCCTAATATCAGTACCCCACCCATGTCGAATCCCCTGGAGAATGTGGATTTCAGTGGTGCGGCAGAAAAATCTATCCCAAGTGTAGTGTATATCAATAGTATTTCACAAAGTGGCGTTTCGTATTCGTTTTGGGATCAAATGTTTGGAATGGGTGGTCAGCAAACTCAGGTTAGCTCTGGCTCGGGAGTAATCTTTAGTTCAGATGGGTATATCGTCACCAACAATCACGTGGTCGAATCTGCTGAAAGGATACAAGTAATATATAATAAAAGAGCCTATGAAGCAGAACTGATTGGTACTGATGCTTCCACTGACCTGGCCGTTTTAAAAATAAAAGAATTAAATCTTCCAGCCATTACGTTGGGGAGTTCAAAAGCACTTGCTGTGGGTGAATGGGTGGTGGCAGTCGGAAATCCATTTTCATTATCATCAACTGTTACGGTAGGTATTGTGAGCGCCAAAGGCAGAAGGATTAATATTGTTGAGGATAAATTTCCAATCGAATCATTTATTCAAACTGATGCTGCAATCAATCCCGGAAACAGTGGCGGAGCATTGGTGAATAAGAATGGTGAGTTGGTCGGAATTAATACCGCCATTCTTTCCAGAACTGGATCCTATACAGGCTATGCCTTTGCGGTGCCAGTTGATATTGCTAAAAAAGTAGTTAATGATTTGATCAAGCATGGCATTTCTCAAAAACCCATCTTTGGAGGCAATGTGGAAGAATACGATTATCAGAACGCTGCGAAGTATGACCTTGACATCAATGGTAAGGATCTAAAAGGTGTGTTGCTGGGTGATGTTGATCGCGATGGAGCCGCGCATGAGGCGGGACTTAGGGAAGGTGACATAATTATTAAGCTTAATAGTGCTGATATAAACAGTGAAAGTGCTTTTGAAGAAGAGTTGAGTTTCCGATCACCGGGAGATAAAATTACAATTACCTATTTGCGCGATAATAAAATTGGATCAGCCACGGTAACCTTGGTGAATAAGGCTGGCGATACTAATATTATCAAACGCAAAATTTACAGCGATACCTTAATCGGTGCGAACCTCGAAGCCGTAGACTATGGCGTAAAAGTTACGAAGATCCGAGATGGGCTATTCAAGAAACTGGGTCTGCCAGAAAACTATACCATCATTCAAATCAATCGGCAGCGAGTAAAAGATCCACAAACGGTAATTGACTTTTTTAGTAAGTACAAAGGCAAGGTACTGTTGTATGGTGTAAACAGCTCTAAACAAGAATATCCACTTTCTTTCTATTTGCAGTAGCAGAAGTTCCAATAGGATTAATGTAAAAGCATATACATGATGTGCCTAAGCAATCGTCAGATGGTAAACATCCTCCTTATTTCGCAGAATATCCTGTACGAAGAAGCCACCCGGTTGGGTTATATCTTCAATGAAATCAAATCGTTCACAAGATTTCGGCAATGAAGAAAAGACAAGGAGAAAATGAAAGGTGCCGCCATCCGCAATTAAGGTCCATTGCGGGGCTATTGAAATATTCTCGGCATGCAGTAACCCAGCACGCACACCAGAGGCTTTGTCTATCAGAAAAGTAGTTTCCCAAATTCTGATGAGCATATCTTTATAGATGTTGTCAAAATAGCAATGCACATAGATATGAGAATCTTCCAGTGTGTGAGGCTGTATAGAGGTCAATACCTCCATACCAATTTCTGGCTTCGGTTTGACGGATGGTTCTTTTATGCCACCACCTTTCCGGCTAACTATATCAGGATTATCTGTCATTTTGCAAATTTCGGGTTCTAATTTCATCTAATCAATACTCCTAATAGATTATTATTCTTCATCATCGTTGAATTCACAGCCTGCCTTTCTATATTTGTCAGATCATTTGAAGTCAATTGAAGAAGAAATACTTACATATTATTATCAGTTATTTTCTTGTAGCCAATGTGCTGCTTGGACAAATTGTAATCAATCTCCTTCATGATCGACATGATTTTCATGAAACAGTACTAAAGTCGGAAACCTCATTGGTAACACATGGTGAGCATTGTAAGATTTGTTCGCTTGACCTTCTTTTTAATTTATTAATCAATCCAGTAGCACGGCATAATGTTGTACCAGAAGAGATTCTCTTGTTGACATTTCTCTCTGTCGATGTAAAACAAATTCAGGTTTCCTTCTCGCAAAACAGGGCTCCCCCTATTTTCATATAATCCATTCTTTTTCCGACCGTATTAATGGTCTGGTGAGTTTGTGCTAGCCGTACGAATTCATTTTAGTGTTTTCTAAATTATATTTTCTTGAATCTAGTCGTAAAAATATTTCTCGTAGCCCTGCTGTCACCATGGTATGCAATCGCGCAAACCAATTGCTCCTATACGATGAGTGGCAAAGTGTTCGATGTCGAAACCAAAGAAGCATTGCCGCTTGCCGATGTCTTTGTAACAGAACTCAAAATAGGATCTTCAACAGATGGCCAGGGTAAATTCACAATCAATTCACTTTGTGCTGAACGGTACACAATAGTTTGTTCGTTCGTAGGTTACAAAACAATATCCACTCAAATCTCCATTACAAAAAACACTTCAATGGATTTTTCTCTAGAGCCTGAGATTACCCAAATGAAGGAAGTAATTATAGAAGAGAAACTTGCCAAAGTTGAAGGTGTTCAAAATTATGTTAATCTTAATGAACAACAGTTAGCGGAATCAGCCGGCAAAACACTGGGAGAATCGCTGAAAGAAATTCCAGGCGTAAATTCTATTCAATCGGGACCTGGCATCTTCAAACCAGTAATACATGGTGTGCACAGTCAGCGTGTACTTATTCTAAATCATGGTATCAGACAAGAAGGTCAGCAATGGGGCGCAGAGCATGCTCCTGAGATTGATCCGTTCATTGCAACCAATGTGGTGGTGATCAAAGATGCATCAGCTATTAAATATGGAACCGATGCGTTGGGGGGTGTGGTCGTTGTAAATCCTCCGGAATTACCAGAGAAAGCTGGTATGGGTGGTACTATTAATGCCATCGCGCAAGGTAATGGACGCTCAGGCACTATTTCGGGAATGCTAGAAGGTGGTTTAAAAAAATATGATGGATGGGGTTGGAGAGTACAGGGAACGGCTAAACAATCTGGCGATTTCAAAACACCTACTTATCATCTGACAAACACCGGCATTAAAGAACTGGACTTTTCTGGAGCAATGGGTTATCATGCAAAGAAATATGGGGCAGAAATTTTCTATAGTCATTTTCAAACTCAATTGGGAATTCTCAAAGGAACTTCCATTAGCAATCTGGACGATCTTGTTGCTGCAATGGAACGTGAGCCACCACAATACACTTCGGGTTTCAGTTATACAATTAGTGAACCACGACAAGAAGTAAGTCATAATCTGCTAAAGCTTAATGGCCACCTTCAAACTAAAAAAGGTGAGTGGCAGTTTCAATATGGATTTCAAAATAACAATCGCAAAGAATTTGATATCCGGAAGGGTGGCCGCTCTCAAATTCCGTCTATCGATTTACAACTTAATACACACACGCTTGAAACAGAATATGAAGTAACGAATAACAAGAGCAGTACACTTTGTATAGGGGTTACTGGAATGTACCAGGACAACAATAATATTCCGGGCACACAACGAATTCCGTTTATCCCAAACTTCACTAGTTTATCGGGCGGAGTTTTTGTCATCACCCACTTACAGCTACAGAAATGGATTGCGGATGTTGGCGTGCGCTATGACTATCGTTCCTATGATGTTATTGGATATGACTTTATTAATAAGCTATACAAAGACAACCTTATATTTAAAAATCCGAGTGCCACCATCGGTGCTACTTTACCCATCGATAAGAAACAATCCTTTAGCACCAATCTTAGCAGCGCTTGGCGACCACCACATGTAGCCGAATTATATAGCTTGGGAACACATCAAAGTGCTGCAGCTATCGAGTATGGTTTGTTGTTGAATGACTCCACTAACGAGGTGATGAGTCTAAATGATGTTTCATTTAAAAACGAGCAAGCCTTAAAATGGATAAATACTTATCAGTATCAGGCCAATCCCTTTCAGTTTGAAGCCACCGCTTATGTGAACTATATTTTTAATTACATCTACTTGCGCCCCACTGGCATAACACAAAACATCAGAGGCGCCTACCCCTATTTTCGATATACTCAAACAGATGCATCGTTCCTGGGGCTTGACTTTTCCGGATCGTGGCAAATTAGTCAGCGTGTTAAACTCAGTCCTAAAATGTCTTTACTGAGGGCTGCTGATGATCGTAACAACGATTACCTTGTGTTTATCCCTTCCAATAGATTTGAAGTTGCTATCCGTTTTGAAGAACCGAAGAATTATGCACTTAAAAATTTCTTCTTTGAAACTAAAATAAAATATGTTGCCCGGCAATACCGCGCCCCACGCGTAGTGACTGCACGTGAAATACAAGAAGCCAATGAACTTGGAATTGATCTTTTCGCTAACGACCCTTCTAATTTTGATTTTATGGCGGCACCAGCAGGGTACTTTCTATGGAACGCTTCCACAGGCTTTTCTATCAAAAAAGAAAAAGTAAGATATGATTTTCGCGCAGCGGCCGAAAATATTCTGAACTCTACTTACCGCGAGTATACCAACCGTTTTAAGTATTATGCCAATGACATTGGATGCAATTACATCCTCTCAGTAAAATGTATTTTTTAACCCTACACTAAATTATGAACCACAATCTGATCAAACCACGAACACGTATTACAAGCCTCCTGGTACTCACTTCTCTATTAACAACGTTAATTGTTATTCAAGGATGTAAGGAAAATGACCCAACAAAGGAGGATGTACCTGAGCTGATCACCAAAGCTACCCTAACGTTCTCGCCCAATGGCGGAGGCACACCAGTTGTAGTTACCGCAACGGACCCTGATGGCGAAGGCGTACAGGATATTAAAGTCGATGGCTCCATAAATTTAACTGCTACTACTTCATACGTACTTAGTATAGGATTGATCAATGGGTTGGCTGCACCAACGGAACCCGAATACAATGCAACTGTTGAAGTGGAAAAGGAAGGCGATGAACATATGTTTTTTTTCGCCTGGACGAACAACACATTCTTTGAACCTGAAGGCAACGGCAACATAGATGCCCGTGCAGATGCTGTCAATTATACTGGAGGGACTAATTCCACAGATGTCAATGGAAGACCATTGGGTTTAACAACCACGTGGACTTCGGCAACAATAGCAGGGACAGCCTCACTTTCAGGCACATTCAGAATACTGTTAAAACACCAACCTACTTTAAAATCTGATACATCAGATTCAAATACTGGTGAAACTGATTTGGATTTGACCTTTGCTTTGAATATTCACTGATTGATTGATTCTCGGATTTCATCATTTTTTGGAGCAAAACCGACTCCTGAAAATTACTTCTGTATTTTATTTTTTAGATTAGACTAAATTTTTATTTTTGCCTATATAAAAATAAAATGAGAAGGCTCTGTTTCCTATTTCTGTGTTTTTTCTGTATCGCTTGCGAACAATTTGAGCCAACGGCACCCGGCAATTCCTCGATTCTTGATGGTGCTGTCGATGGCCTCAATGAAGCCGAGAATCTTCAATTCCTGCGTGGCGATGCGGCTTTCAACAATCAAATATTCACAGCTTCCACTGGCTTGGGGCCATTGTTTGTCGCTACATCATGCGGCAGTTGTCATGCCGGTGATGGCAAAGGACATCCGTTTTCTACACTCACCCGTTTTGGCCAGGTGAATGAAACTGGTAATCAATTTTTAAATCAAGGTGGTCCTCAATTGCAACACCATGCTATCCCTGGTTTTGCACCTGAGCAAGTTCCGACTGGTGCTACTTTTACAAAACTTCTACCTCCTGCCAATACAGGTCTTGGTTTTCTGGACGTGGTAAGCGATGCAGAGATACTAGCCTGGGCAGATCCCAATGACGTGGATGGAGACGGAATTAGCGGTGTTGCTAATTGGATTGAACTTAAAAGTTACGTTTCACCCCGTGCAGAAAGCATTTCACAAAATGGAAAATACATGGCGCGGTTTGGCAAGAAAGGCTCCACTTATGATCTTTTGCAGCAAACAGCTCAGGCTTATAATCAGGATATAGGAATCACTTCATCGTATGAATCCATTGATACCCAATCCGGAGTTGAGTTTGATCCCGAAATCTCAAACCAAATCATCCAGGATGTTGTGTTCTATCTCAAGACACTTAAAGCACCTGTTCCCCGCCAGCAAGATGATGCTGTGCTAGGAAAAGATTTGTTTCTAAGCATTGGCTGTGGCAAGTGCCATCGGGTAGAGATGAAAACAGTAAATACCCCTATCCAATCTCTGGCGCATAAAACATTCCATCCCTACACTGATTTGCTCTTGCATGATATGGGCAGTGGATTGGATGACGGATATACTGAAGGATCAGCCACCACATCAGAGTGGCGTACTCCTCCACTTTGGGGTTTAGGCTTATCTAAAAATTCGCAAGGCGGCCAATACTTTTTATTACATGATGGACGCGCAAGCAGTCTAGAAGAAGCAATACTGCTTCATGGCGGTGAGGCCACTCAAATAAGAAACAATTTCAACTCTCTCACGGAAGAAGAAAGAAACAACCTGATCAGGTTTTTAGAAAGCTTATAAAAATGAACAGACGCGATTTTGTAAAACAAGGCTGCCTCCTTTGCATGGGTGGTGGCATTCTACCAGTTATGTTGTCGGGTTGCCAAACTACGCACTATGTAAACGGAATTGTCGATTCAAATGGAATTGCAGTTTTAAAATCAGAATTCACATACGTCCAAAAAGAAAAGGCGCTAACAAGACAGTTCATTATCATACAGAATGATAAACTGGAATTTCCTATTTATGTATACAGATTTTCAGAAAGTGAATACAGTGCAGTATGGATGAAGTGTTCGCACCAAGGGGCTGAGTTACAAGCTTCCGGTGATCACCTTCAATGCCCGAGCCACGGTAGCGAATTCAACAATAAAGGAATCGTTAGTAATGGCCCGGCCGAGCGAGATCTTCGTTCGTTTCCTGTTTCTATAGCCGATGACAAAATTATAATTGACCTGCGTCAGTCATGAAAAAAAATCTATCATTTCCTATTCTCTTTTTATTAACCGTAACCTTTGTTAACGGGCAGATTGACTCCACTTTGTTTAGAAGAACACAGAAAGATACGTCCAGACTCCTATTGAACATGGACGCGGTGTACAACCGTCCTTTTTTATCTGTCAGCAAAGTGCCTGTTGCACTGGGTGGATATGTGGAAGCAAACTGGCAACACTTAGGAACTGATGGCGTTACCGAAGGCCATCAATTTCAAATGAGACGGCTCACTCTCTTCATTGCATCTGGTATCTCCAGACGGATCAAATTTCTTTCCGAAATTGAATTTGAAGGTGGCACAAAAGAAATCAATATTGAATTTGCCTCAGTTGATATTGAATTTCATTCCTTGTTCAACGTAAGAGGTGGAGTAGTAATGAATCCCATTGGTGCCTTCAATCAAAATCATGATGGGCCTAAGTGGGAATTTATAGATCGCCCATTTTCAGCCACGCAACTTCTGCCAGCCACCTGGAGCAACGTTGGCTTTGGAGTGTATGGCAAGAAATATAATAAGAACTGGGTGTATGCCTATGAAGTATATTTGACTAATGGTTTTGATGATCAGATTATCTCCAACTCAGAAAACAAAACTTTTCTTCCAGCTACCAAGTTAAACTCTGATCGGTTTGAAGAAAGTTTTAACGGAGTGCCTTTGGTTACAGCAAAAGTAGCCTTTCGGAATAAAAGGATCGGAGAGCTAGGGCTTTCGTATATGGGCGGTGTCTATAACAAATTTCAGGATGATGGCTTGACCCTTGATAGCCGAAGAAGAGTGGATACCTGGGCAATTGATTTCAACACCACCCTTCCGATGATTAAAACATATATTGTTACAGAATGGGCTTTTGTAAATGTTGACGTACCGGATACCTACACACAACAATATGGCAAAAAGCAAGCAGGCGGATTCCTGGATATTGTTCAGCCAATCATGAGAAATAATATTTTTGGATTTGAGAAGTCTGTCGTGAATGCTGTGTGCCGGTTGGAGTATGTAGATTGGAACATTGGCAAATTCAACGAAACCGGAGGGAATATCAGTGAAGACTTTGTATCAATTGTGCCAGGCATTAGCTGGAGGCCAACTTCTCAAACAGTCATCAGGCTTAATTACCGTTACAACTGGACAACTGATCTATTAGGTAATCCCCCATCAAAAACTGCAGGGTTTCAGTTTGGGTTTTCGACTTATTTCTAAAACTATGTGTTCTATGTACCTATGTGGTAAATTATTTTGTTGTGCGAATCAAAGCGACAAAGTAAGATTAATGTTGTCATTATCTTGAAACAAAAGCAGCCACCACACCTTGTTAATTTTTAATTTCCTCCATCTTTGCAGTCGCTAAAGATTTATCGACCAGATGAACCAACTTCGAATAATTTTTATGGGTACACCTGAATTCGCTGTGCCGAGTTTAGAAATACTAATAGAGAATAAATTTAACGTGGTTGCTGTCATCACTGCACCCGATAAGCCACAAGGTCGCGGACAAAAGTTGACACCATCTCCGGTGAAAGAATGCGCATTAAAATACAACGTGCCTGTCATTCAGCCAACTAATTTAAAATCACCAGAATTTATAGAAGATTTAAAAAGCTACCAAGCCAACCTTCAGGTGGTAGTAGCTTTTCGAATGTTACCGGAAATAGTTTGGTCAATGCCCGCGTTAGGAACATTCAATCTTCACGCTTCCCTCCTTCCCCAATATCGTGGTGCCGCACCCATCAACTGGGCCATCATCAACGGAGAAAAAGAAACAGGTGCAACTACTTTCTTTCTCAAACATGAAATTGATACAGGCAGCATCATCTTTCAGGAGAAAGAAACCATTCTAGATTCTGACGATGTAGGATCACTGTATGATCGCCTAATGAAAAAAGGAGCTCGCTTGGTTTTAAAAACAGTTCAGGCCATAGAAAAAGGAGATTATTCTTCAATCGTTCAGGCTTCGAATGCAGAGATCAAACATGCACCCAAGATTTTTAAAGAAACCTGTCAGATCAATTGGAACCAATCAAGTGAGGCCGTCCGAAATTTTGTGAGAGGACTTAGTCCGTATCCGGGAGCGTGGGCTGTCCTCAATGATAAAGTTTATAAAATATTTAAGTGCGAGGTGAAAAAGTCGGCAGTAGGCACGGGGAAGTTAGCAGTAAGCCCCTTGCAGACTGATGCCAAAACTTATCTTTACGTGAAAACTGCAGATGGTTGGCTTTCTATTGAGGAACTTCAGCCAGAAGGAAAAAAGAAAATGAACATTCAGGAATTTTTAAGAGGAAACAAAATCTGATGCTGGATTCTTGATGCTGGCATGGAACATCCAGAATCAAACATCCAGAATCAAACATCCAGAATCAAGCACCAACATCATGATCATATCATTAATAGCCGCCCTATCCAAAAACCGAGTCATCGGTAAAAAAAACGATTTACCGTGGCACTTACCTGACGACATGAAGTATTTCATGCAAACCACCAAAGGTCATCATGTGATTATGGGAAGGAAAAATTACGACTCGATTCCAGAAAAATTCCGGCCCTTGCCTAACCGAACAAATATTGTAGTAACCCGTCAAAAGGATTTTAAAGCAGATAACTGCATCATTGTTCATTCTGTAGAAGAAGGAATTGAACTGGCTAAAAAGAATACTGAACAAGAAGTATTTATAATCGGAGGGGCAGAAATCTATAAACTAGGATTTCCGTTTTCAAAACGATTATATCTGACCGAAATTGACGCCATATTAGAGGGCGATACCTTTTTTCCTGATTTCAATAAGCTAAACTGGTTGGAAAAATCGCGAGTCCATCATGCATCAGATAATCGGCACATGTATTCTTTTGATTTTGTCATCTATGAACATAAAGTCTAATAACTCATTTATAATTAACTTCGAACATGGAAACACACAAACGCATACTCGGTATTCTCTACATTGTTTCAGGATCAATGCATATTCTGTTTATTCTTTTCTTGTCCGCACTGTTCTCCGTTCTATTGCCATTCATATTTGAACATGCTAAATTAGATGAGCAATGGGTTCTGGTCTACATTGTTCCATTCATCCAAATCATAGCCACTATCACAGTACTTCTTTTTGCAATCCCATCCATAATTGGTGGTGTTGCACTATTGTACAAAAAGGGATGGGCACTCACATTAGTCCTCGTGTTGGGATGCTTTAAACTATTCTCATTTCCACTAGGCACCGCCTTGGGCATTTACACTATTTGGGTGTATTCAGAAAATCATAAACAAAACCTTGCTAATTCTGCCAACTGACCTCGATGTCCTCTTATCTTCAAAACAAAGTAATCTGGCTTACGGGTGCCTCCTCTGGAATTGGGGAAGCGCTTGCTTATGAACTAGCCCGCAAGGGTGCTAAGTTAATTTTGTCTGCCCGAAGAAAAGATGAACTGGATCGGGTTAGAGGGAATTGCATTCCTCAAGCTCATGCTAATATACGCGTGTTACCACTGGACCTTGCTCAACCTAGCACTCTTAAATTAAGCACGGAAGCTGCCATTCAATTTTTTGGACATGTCGATATCCTGATCAACAATGGAGGTATAAGTCAACGAAGTTTGACGAAAGACACCACCCTTGAGGTTGACCGGCAGATCATGGAAGTAGATTATTTTGGCTGCATAGCATTAACAAAATACCTTTTGCCCCATTTTCTGAAACGTAAATCCGGCCACTATGTGACAGTATCAAGTGTGAATGGGAAACTTGGGATCGCTCGCAGATCCAGTTACGCAGCTGCTAAACACGCCCTTCATGGTTTTTTTGATTCACTACGGGCAGAGTTGTGGAAAGAAAGCAAAAACATTCACGTGACTTTGATTTGTCCCGGCTGGATCAATACCAACCTAAGCATTGCTGCCTTACTTGGAGATGGCTCGGCTCAAAACAGAAAGGATGAAACTCACGAAAAGGGAATGAAGCCCGTGAAATTTGCAAAAAAGATGATTCGAGCAATTGAAAAGAAAAAAACGGAAGTGTTCATCGGTGGCCGGAAAGAGGGCCTGGCCATTTACCTGAAAAGGTATTTACCTGGCTTGTTCACCAAAATTGTTCGGAATGCAAAGGTTAAATAGTTTCACGTTTCAAGCTACCTACATCTGAACCAGAAACCTGGAACTTGAAGTACGCTGTAACATTTTCTTATTAAAACTGTCTTCGCTCAAACAGCGCTATGATAAAAGTAATACTGGGTTCGTTTCTATTATCCTTACAGAACATTCGTTCGCGCTTTTTTCATACTATACTTTCAGTCTTGGGAATCGTTATTGGTGTGGCCGCCCTGGTAAGTATACTCTCGTTGATTGATGGCATGGAGAAATTCGCCAAAGATCAAATCACACAGACTACATCACTCCAGGCGATTATAATAAGGACAGAGCCCTATAAAACAATCAACAATGTCCGTATTGAAAGGGATTCTTTCAATTATATCAGCTATGAAAGGTTTGTCGCTCTCGAAAATACCTTGACATTGCCTGTAAAAAAAACATTCCGGGTCTCCTTTCCAGCTGAAATAGAAGTAGCTACCAAAGCTGTTTCAATGGGAGCGCAAATAAAGGGAATGAACACAACATTACATTCACAATTAAAAATCAGGCAAGGAATAAATATTTCAGATGAAGATATTATCAATCGCAATCAACTTGCATTGGTCAACCAGGTTTACGAAACAGAGTTAAAAAACAAAAACATAAACAATCCCCTTGAAAACGGAATCGTCATTAAGGGTAAAGAATACAAAGTGATTGGCATTTGGGAAGATGAAAAATCAGGTAGTCCTGAAATCATTATTCCCATCTCCACCATTTCGGATGTTGAACTCAAAAAAAATCTTCCGGCTTGTATTGTAGAAGCCAAAAATATTGAGGACATCAAAGTCCTGAAATCTCAAATCAATAGTTGGATAGAAAAGAATTTTTCCAGTGACCGATCAGATATTAGCGTGGTCACAAATGACTTCCGCATTGATCAGGCTGAGAAGGGATTTCTATTGTTCAGAATTATCATGGGCCTTATTGTTGGAATATCGGTGGTCGTAGGCGGGATAGGTGTGATGAATGTCCTGCTCATTTCTGTTACTGACCGGACAAGTGAAATTGGCATACGCAAAGCTGTGGGTGCGAATAAAAAAGCCATACTCTATCAATTCTTAACAGAATCCATCACCATATCTGTCTTTGGTAGTCTGTTGGGATTGATCGTGGGTGTCCTTTTTACGATAGCTGCAATCCCCATTGTAAAAGCATTGACTAAAATTCCTTTTCAAGCGGAGTACACCCTGAATACCTTTTTGGTGGTCTCTTTTATCGCCATTCTTGTGGGTATTGTTTTCGGAACCTATCCCGCTATTCGTGCGGCCAGGCTCGATCCTGTTGAAGCAATCCGAAAGGAATAACCATTGCCCATAAACCGAAATCCATATCTTGCATAGAGATTTTCGATCTATGGCTTGGTATGAATATCCGCTCATCATTCTTGTTGGTTTTTTAGCTGCCTTTCTCAACACAGTAGGTGGAGGAGGATCTTTATTCTCAGTTCCCATTCTTACCTTCATGGGCTTGCCTATCACCATGGCCAATGCTACCAGCCGGGTTGCCATTCTGTTTCAGAATATGTTTGCTGTAGGCGGATTTAAAAGCAAAGGCGTTGAACTTCCGTGGCCCTACAGCATCTACCTTGGGGTGGCATCGTTAGGCGGTGGACTCCTGGGTTCCCTACTCGCTTCAAAGGTTGCTGACGAAGTATTCAGCAAAATATTTGTTGGCGTTATGATATTCTCCGTGTTTTTAATTCTATACGATCCCTTCAAATCGAAAGGCGAAGAAAAATTAGATGCAAAGAGTCAATGGCTTGGAGCATTTTTCTTTCTCTTCATTGGAGTCTATGGTGGGTTTGTTCAGGCGGGCATCGGTTTCTTAGTGATTGCTGTATTGAGTCTTGTTAATAATCTTAGCCTGGTTAAAAGTAATTATGTAAAAGTATTTGCCGCTATTGTTTATACCGGAGTATCCGTAGCCGTGTTTGCCTACGAGGGAAAAATTGTGTGGAAGATTGGTCTTATCCTGGCCATCGGCCATGCGTTGGGTGGATGGGTCGCCAGTCGTTGGTCCGTAAAGGCAGGTGATGTATGGATCAAGCGCGTGATGATTGTTTCGGTTATCGCCATGGCGATTAAACTTTGGTTTTTTTAAAACTTGCTGTTAATTCTTGTGATATGAAAAAACTAATTCTCTGTTCTTCCATTCTGATTCTATTTGCAAGCTGTCAGAAAAACCAACCTTCGGAAACAGAAACGGTCACCGATAAGGAAAAATATCGCCCGGGTTATCACTTCACTCCAGAGAAAAACTGGATCAACGATCCAAATGGATTGGTCTATTACGAAGGCGAGTACCATTTATTCTATCAATACAATCCTTACGCGAATACGTGGGGTCACATGAGTTGGGGACATGCCGTGAGTAAAGACCTTCTGCATTGGCAACATTTAGCCGTTGCTCTTGAAGAATATCCTGATCCACCAACTGGCGACAGCACTATGATTTTCTCCGGTACAGCGGTGATTGATAAAAATAATACGAGCAAATTGTGCGATGGAAAGGATTGCATGATCGCCATCTATACTTCAAATTTGCATAAAGACAATCAGGGATTAACACAACATCAAAGTCTGGCATATAGTAATGATAAAGGACGCTCGTGGAAACGTTATGATAAAAATCCTGTTCTTGACATCAAGCGCAAAGATTTTCGAGATCCAAAAGTCTTTTGGTACGAACCACAACAAAAATGGGTGATGGTTTTAGTCATTCCAGATGTTTATAAGGTTCGTTTTTATGAATCCAAAAATCTGTTGGAGTGGAAACAACTCAGTGAGTTCGGCCCACTGGGAGATACCACCCGCATTTGGGAATGTCCTGATCTATATGAACTCCCGATCGAAACCAATCCTGGCAAAACTAAATGGGTGCTCTCCCTTTCCGGTGGCCATCCACAAGGACCAAAGTTTGTGGGCATGCAATATTTTGTGGGGCAATTTGATGGAACAAGCTTTACACCCGATGATCCAAAGCAACCGGCTTCATATGTGGATTACGGAAAAGATTTTTATGCGGGAATTGTGTATAACAATATTCCGAAGGAAGATGGGAGAACGATCATGATCGGTTGGGTGAACAACTGGACTTACGCAAATCAAATTCCTACCTCAGTTTGGCGTGGAGCGATGTCGGTACCGAGAAAACTCTCATTGAAAGAAACTGAAAATGGAATCCGGCTCATTCAGTCACCAATAAATGAAATAGCAAGCTTGAGAGGTGAAGAGGTCACCGATTCTCTTGCATCCGAAAGTTCTGCAGAAATTGAACTGGAACTCAACACCGAACGATCTGAAGAAGTGGGAATTAAGTTATTTAAAAGTGTTGGGGAAGAAACTATAATAGGATATCGTGTAAAAGATCAGGTCCTGTTTCTGGATCGGACAAAATCCGGAAATGTAAATTTTAATCCTGACTTTGCCAGCATTGAAGAAGTGAAGCTAAAGCCTATGAACGGAAAAATTAAACTTCACATTTTCATTGATCAATCCATTATAGAAGTATTTGCCAACGATGGAGAAGCTACTATTAGCGACTATGTATTTCCGGAAACCCTGACTTCCGGACAGGCAGGAGCTGATTATAATATTGAAACCTACTCGAAAGGAGGAAGCCGAGCACCTGTATTTAAACTCTGGAAAATAAAATCGGTGTGGACGAATTGATTATCTTATTGGGCAGACTTTGCCTTGAACCGGGTATTGAAAATTGGAAGAACTCTTAACCCCCTTCGATTTTCTTTTACAATGTTGATCAACCCAAACTGAACTCCTTTGATGGTGTGGGTCCTGTTCACCACTCCGAATGTTACACCACGCTGTTCTCCTTTGACATTGTTATAGGCACTAACCGATACGCCTGTAAAAACTCCTTCTACATCCGTTCGTTCTTCCGTTCCGTCATCACGAGTGTTTTTGTTGGAGTAGCCCACCATCATGTATGCAGGTGCAATGATTAAACCTTTCATTTCCTGACTTCCAGCTGCAAGTGCAACGGCAATTGCTTTTACCTTTGGCGCACCTAATGCCACTCCGGCAATGACCAGGCCTTTTAATTCCTTGCCGGCCCCAACTCCAACAACACTTACCGTGATGCCTCTGATCACGCCCCCTGAACCAACACCAATTCCGCCAACATTGAGCCCCGAAAGATCACCGCTGGCGCCTACACCAAGTCCTCCAATATTGATGCCGGATACTTTGCCTCCGGCTCCTACACCTAACCCGCCAAAGTTCAGACCTATTAAATTTCCTCCAGCCCCTATGCCAAGACCTCCCATGTTTATACCGATAACATTTCCACCAGAGCCTGCACCAAGTCCTCCAACATTTATTCCTAGCAAATCACCTCCGGCACCAATGCCCAGGCCCCCGATATTGATTCCGGAAACAGAACCACCGGCTCCAACACCCAGCCCTCCAAAATTAAATCCGGATAAATTCTTTTTGGCACCCACACCCAATATACCCAGGCTCATCCCGCTCTTATTCTCTGTGCCCATAGAGATTGGCAAACCCAGCGACAAACCACTAACGGTTCCGGTTTGCTCGTCTTCATTTTTGGGTTGCCAGATCGTTACATTGATGCCGGATATTTTTTCAACATTGCGATCGATGTAATTAAACCGTATCCCCCAAAAGTTGGGTAGATTGCCAAAACCAATCCCACCTTTTTTGGATGGGATACCAAAACCCTGCGAGTATGATTGAACTGAGAAAAGGGTGAGAAGGGAGAATAAAAAAAATCGGGGGAACATATTCTTGAATATACTCCTTAGACTGCTTTTCAAAGAAAAAGGTTACGTCAGATTTCGCTCCGCTCACCTTTTTCAATAAATTTTTGGATTATCCAACCGCCAGGCACGCGATGACTCATCCTGGTAAATATTTCTTTCTCGCCATTGATGCCCTCCTCGATCACACTGCGCATTCTTCACGTGGGAGCCCAAGACGAGGTTCCTTTAAGAAATATAATGTTATTGTCCCTCAAAAAAGTCTTCATCAATTTGCTTAACTTCATAAATAGTTTTTATCTGAACGCCAACATTAAATTGATGCATTAACACTACTAGCTTTTTTCCGTCAATTAATATTATTTTATGGTGTGCATCATGAGCTTTTTGAATTGCCCCTTTGTCAAAATCTGAGGTAGTGACAAAAACACCTTTAGTTGTATCACCACTCATTGCTCCAATAAAGTTCCTAATTTCCTTTTCACGAACTTTGTTTTCTTCATATCTTTTTGCTTGAATGTAGATCCTATCTAACCCAAGTTTATCTTCATTTATAATTCCGTCAATTCCTCCATCTCCAGATTTTGAATCATGTTGGATAATCTTGACTCAGACATTTCAAAATTCATTTTCCTCTGACTATCTGACAAGCCCCCAATGACGTTGAGCATCTTATCCTGAATTTCAGACAATATATTCACCGCTTTGACCATTTTATCCTGAGATTCTAACAATCCTTCAACAGCCTTAAGCATTCTATCCTGAGATTCTGACAAAATTCCAATTACCCTGCTGTTCTCTTCCTGTGACCTGGCTAATCTATCCACTGTAGGAATCAATTCCGCCATTAAAACAGTTAGCTGTTCGACTTTGTCCTCCAATTTCATACTGTAAATATTGAGAATTAATACTTTAATGTCAACTCACCTTCACCGGTTCCCGATGCCCCACCCAGGTAAACCGTTTTGTTACATATTCTGGATTGGTGAATGAAGCATTGCCAGATGGGTTTCCTCCCGTTACATGAAAATCTGAAAACGCAGCATTCTGATTCATATAAATTCCTCCACTAAGATTGAACGATACAGGTGTGGCGGCCAACGCCATCTCATCAGCAATCTTTTCGCGTACAGTTGGATCGGTTGTGTAAGCACCGCATGAAATAGCGCCATGTTGTATCGCCATCTCTTGTGCCAGTGCAATGGACTGATCTGTATTTTTAGTTTTAATCAAAAAAGCGATGGGGCCAAACATCTCTTTACTATACACTTCTTTCTTTGCGGCATCCACTTCTACCACTACAGGCGTAGCTAAACGAGCATTCTTAAACATGGGATTTTCAAAAGATCGTGATTTCAACCACACTTTATCTGGAAGTTTTTCCGCTTCCAATACTCGCTCAGAAGTTTTTTTATTCTGAACAGCACCCAACACAAATGGTCCGGCTTTCGGATTATCAACCAGGCTATTGATATTCGCCACAAATTTCTCTGCAAACTGATCGAACGTAACTTTACCTGCCGGTGTATTAATTCCATCTGCTGGAATGTAAAAGTTTTGAGGTGCTGTGCACATCTGTCCGCTGTATAGATTAACAGAGAAGGCAAGGTTAGCAGCAGTCTTGTCAACATCATCAGTTGAGTCGAGAATAACAGAATTCACTCCCGTCTTTTCTGTAAAAACAGTTTTACCTGGCAATGCCTCGAGATAATTTCCAAAAGCAGAGTTGCCGGTGAAGTCAATCAATTCCACGTCAGGATGTTCGGCCAGTTCTTTAGTAATCATTTTATCAAATGTATCGACAGATAGTTGACAAATGTTGGGATCAAGATTATTCTCTGCCAACACTTTTTGGATCTCCGCCACAACAATGGCAATAGGAAGAACAGCTCCAGGATGAGGTTTTACAATAACTGTATTGCCTGTAATCAAACTACCATAAATTCCCGTCACAGAATTCCACGTTGGGAAAGTGGAACAACCAATCACCAGCGAAATTCCTTTTGGCACGGCACGCCACTCTTTGTTAAGGCGGATATTGAATTTACCCATAGGTTTATCCCACAAGACTTTTTCAGGGAAACGATTCAACTCTTCATAACCAGCAGCAATAGCTTCCAATGCGCGATCAGCCGCATGTGGCCCTGATGCCTGAAATGCCATCATGTAACCCTGGCCGGTCGTGTGCATAGTCGCGTAGGCGATTTCAAAAAATCTTCCTTTCATCCGATCCAATGATTCCATTAAAATACCGACCCGGTCTTTCGCACTTACTTTCCTCCATTGATGAAAAGCTTTCTTAGACCGATCAATTAAAATAGAAGTTGAAAACGTTGGGTATGAAACATTCAGTAGCTCTTGTAAATAAGGAGACTCCTCCTGCCCTGCCCATCCTTCCGGGTTGGATTGCTTAAGGTCTTCGAACTTCTGTCCCAACATCGCTTTGAATTTTGCCTGGCCATCTGCATCTGCTGTTTCTCCATACACTGCCGGAGACGGGTTTTCAGGAAAGGCAGCATAAAAAGTGCGGGCGTGTAAGGCCTCGATAGCTTTGGAAATAGTAGGATGATGTTTTTCGAACAGTGTCATGGCTTCCTATTTAGTTCTTTCAATGTCCTATTTAGGGCTTCCAAAAACCCTTTTCAATAAATCCGATGTTCTTGCCATCGGATCTTGCCTGATGTTCTTCTCTTCTTTGGCAATCATAATGAACAAACCCTGGATGGCCATATCGGTAGCGTACTCATTCAAGTCAGGGTTTACTTTTTCAACCAATGGGATCTTATTATAAGTCCCAACAAGATCACCGTAGTATTTGGTGGCACTCACTTTGTCAAGAGATTTTTGTACCACCGGTTTGAATTTTTCTTTCAATTGAGAAGTGGTAGTCTTCTTCAAAAATTGTGTGGCTGCATCTGGTTGTCCCTTTAGTATGCCAAACGCATCATCGATAGTCATCTGTTTGATGGCCGCCACAAAAATAGGTTTCGCTTCTTTGGCAGCATCTTCTGCTCCACGGTTTAGGGTCATAACAAATTTATCCACTTCACTTCCTAAACCCAATAGCCTCAACTTGTCTTCTACCTTCTTCACTTCAGGGGGAAAGGGGATCTTTATTTCAGGATTCTTAAAATACCCATCCATTTGAGAAGTCTTATCAGCTCCCTTGCTAATTCCATTAATTAAAGCTTCCTTCAAGCCTTCTCCAACCTCTGCAGAAGTTAGGGGCTTATCTCCGTTCATTGATTTGCTGGCACCAGATATGGCCTGATTAATCTGTGCTGTCGTGCAAGCGCATAAAATTATGGCTAATAAAAAGATTAGTTTCATTTGATCTTAATTTTTTACAAGGTAGGAAAAAAGTATTCAGGCAGAGTCGGGATTTCAATGGCATTTAACCAACCTCCAAGGACCATTGATGCCAGCATTCAAATTTATGATTTGGTGATAGAAAATATGCAAGCTAGATTTAAACGGAAATTGTAGAAAATGGAAAAAATACTGGCGGAACTGCTCACCATTGGTGACGAAATCCTATATGGACAGATTGTAGATACTAACTCACAATGGATGAGTGTGGAATTGGATAAAGTGGGCTTTAAAGTTATCCGTAAAACTACGGTAGGCGATGTGGAGTCAGAAATTCTTACCGCCTTAGCCGAAGCGGAAAAGCGGGCAGATATTATTTTGATAACAGGTGGCCTTGGCCCAACCAGTGATGACCTCACTAAACCACTGCTGGCAAAATATTTTAACTGCGAACTCAAAATCAATGAAGAGGCATTACAAGAAGTTACCGAGTTTTTCAAAAGTCGTGGTCGTGAGTTAACGGAAGTCAATCGCCAACAGGCGGCCTTGCCAACTGCATGTGAAAAAATCGCAAACCCCAATGGAACCGCTCCGGGTATGTGGTTTGAAAAAAACGACAAGGTGTTTATGGCCATGCCGGGAGTTCCACATGAAATGAAAAAGATGATGACCGATAGTGTCATCCCAAGACTTAAAAAGACATTCGACACACCAGTTATCTATCACAAAATGATTCGCACCATTGGATTAGGTGAATCATTTCTGGCTGAAAAAATTTCTGGTTGGGAGAAAGCCTTACCCGATCATATCAAGTTAGCCTATCTGCCAGGTTTAGGTGAAGTAAAGCTTAGACTTACTTCTTTCGGAGATTCAAATGAAAAACTTGAACAGGAAGTCAACGACCTCACGGAAAAACTAAAAAGTCATATTGGTCCCTTCATTTTTGGTTATGGTGAAGACTCGATTGAAATGGTGATCGGAAAAACCTTGCGGGAAAAGAAACTAACATTGTCCGTGGCGGAAAGTTGTACAGGCGGTTATCTCTCTCATCTGATTACCAGTGTGCCAGGAAGTTCTGATTACTTCCTCGGTAGCATGATTCCATATTCTTATGAAATAAAAATGCAGCAGTTAGGTGTGAAACCCGAAACACTGGAAAAATACGGAGCGGTCAGTGAGCACACCATCAGCGAAATGGCAAGCGTGGTGCGTGCGCGATTCAATGCGGACATTGGAGTTGCCACCAGCGGCATTGCAGGCCCCGGGGGCGCTACACCTGATAAACCTGTTGGAACAGTGTGGATCGCCTATTCCGATAAGTATCAAACCGTGACAAAAAAACTTCAACTGTCAAAAGACAGGATGATCAACATTCGTATGGCTTCCGTTGCTGTACTAAATTTAATTAGGTTGAGCCTGCCTGGCTCCTAAGAAAAACTCTTCTAACGTTTCCTGGTCGTTGGTGATGGCAGCCCAATGCGGAGGCAACCCATTATTCTAAATTAACACCCAATCTTCCATTTTTATCCTGAGCAAGCCAATCAAAATAAGTATATAATTATGTATTATCGTCCAACCTTTTTCATCATTTCATTTTAGGACTTTTATCATATTTCCCTTGTTCTGAAATGCTCAATTTAATAGCCAATAACGCGGTCTATTATGAGCCTCCATTCCTTACAGAACAATCGATTTTCCGTTGAGCCTGCACGCTCAGGATTATTGTCAGAACTCTGGCGATTACAACTCTTGAACAAACATATTTCAAGAGAGTCAATCAAAAGCCTTGCTCGTCAGCATGAGCTTGCTGAAATTGAAGTAGAGGGGGTAACCTCCTTTTATCATTTCTTTCATCAGAAACCAGCTGGCAAGCACACCGTCTACATCAATAACAGCATCATATCAGAGTTAAAAGGATTCGAACGAATAAGAGAAACCTTAGAACGTGAAACTGGTGCGCATCTTAATTCTGTAGATCCAAGCGGAACGTTTGGTTTATTCGCAACTCCCTGTATTGGATTAAGCGATCAGGAACCAGCTGCCCTGATTGATTTCTATCCATTCACAAATCTGAATGCACTCAAAGCCAAAGAGATTATTCAAAAACTGAAGCAAGGAAAATTGCCAGAGGATCTGTGCGATGCTCCTCAAGACAACATCCGGTATACTCCCCATAATAACCGTACCCTTTTCTTCGCGCCCTATGAGCGGGGTCAGGCCATCAAGCAACTTAGCGGATTAGGCCCGGATGGCGTAATTGGGCAATTGCGACTTGCGGAACTCTCTGGTCGTGGCGGAGCCGCTTTTCCAACCTGGAAAAAGTGGGACACTTGCCGCACCTATAAAGATTCTCCGAAGTTTATTGTCTGCAATGCTGATGAAGGTGAGCCTGGTACTTTTAAAGATCGCGTCTTACTCAATAATCAGCCTGGCTCCGTGTTGGAAGGAATGATCATTGCCGGTTATGCAGTAGGGGCCTCTTATGGAATCATTTATTTGCGGGGTGAATACCGGTGGTTGCTCACTAAATTAGAAAATGAAATCGTAGCATTTCATGATAAAGGAATACTTGGCTCCGATGTAGGAGGAATCAAAGGATTCAACTTTGACATTCGTATAGAAGTAGGAGCAGGCGCCTATGTATGTGGTGAAGAGACAGCTCTGCTTGAATCCATTGAAGGAAAACGAGGAGAACCCAGAACCAAATGGTACTACCCCGTAGAGAAAGGATATCTGCAACTTCCCACTGTTGTCAATAATGTAGAGACTTTCGCTGCAGCGGCCCGATTACTTCAACTGGGCTCTTCCGAATACCTGAAACGAGGTATTCCCGGTTCACCGGGTACCAAGTTGATCAGTGTTTCTGGTGATTGTAAACTCCCCGGCATTTATGAAATAGAATGGGGAATGACTGTAGCCGAGTTACTGGATGTATGTGGTGCCGAAGATCCTTTCTTTATCCAGGTAAGCGGACCATCCGGTGAATGTATTTCACTTAAAGAGAAATACAAACGCATTTCCATGCTTGACCTGATGGCTCAAAAAGACATCCGTTGCGGAGGCTCTTTCATGATCTTTAACAGTCACCGCGATCTCGTACACATTCTCATGAATTTCTCTGAATTCTTCAAACACGAATCGTGTGGGGTATGTACCCCTTGTCGTGCCGGCAACTTCATCATAGAACGCAAACTGGAACGCTTGAACAACGGTCTGGCCGATATGAACGATCTGAAAGAATTGAAAAGTTGGGGGACTATAATGAAGTCAGCCAGCCGGTGTGGACTAGGCAAAACAGCCAGTAATACGATTATTCAATCTCTGGAAAAATTTGATGATTATTTCAAGGCACGCTTTTCCGAAACTGATAACAGTACTTACAAAAAATTTAATCATTCAGCCTCTGTTGCTGAATATGAACAGTATAAACCTTAAATCTTATGGCAACCTGCACATTTTGGATTGACGGAAAAAAATACGAAGCCGAAGAAGGCTCAAACCTGGTAGATGCTGCCAAAGAAAATGGAGTTTTCATACCTTCCCTTTGCTACTTCAAGCATATTGATCCGCCACTAGGCACCTGCCGGACCTGTACCTGCAAGATTAACGGAAAGTTTAATCCTGCCTGCACGGAAAGTATCCGCGAAGGACTTAAAGTGGAGGTGAATACTCCTGAATTAGTTGATATACGGAAAGCTCTGATTGAAATGATGTTTTCCGAGGGAAATCATTTTTGTCCTGCCTGCGAAAAAAGCGGTAACTGCGATCTTCAACATATGGGTTACGAATTAAAGGTTTCCGTCTCACGGTTCCCACACTTGTTCAAAGACAGGCTAATCGACTATATACCCAAACGCATGGTGATGGAACACAACCGCTGCATAAAGTGTAGGCGGTGCGTGGAAGAAGTATTTACATCTGATGGCAAACGTGTGTTTATGTATATCAACCGAGGGAACGATACGATGGTAGGCATTGACTACGAGCAGGAAGCTAAACTATCTGAAAGCGAAGCAGAAAATGCAATGAAAATCTGTCCAACAGGAGCCATCATAGTGAGAGGAAAGAGTTTGTCAATACCATTTGGTGATCGGGTTTTTGATCTGCAGTCTTCACAAAAGCATTTCAAGCACAATGTGATTGAAAAACCCAAAGGCGCAAACTTCGAAAAGAAAACCATTGCCACCGTTTCACTGGCTGGCTGTTTTGGATGTCATATGTCCATGCTGGATATTGATACTGAAATACTGGATATAGCAGAGTTAGTTTCCTTCAATAAATCACCACTAACCGATATTAAAACATTTACCCAGCGATGCCACCTGGGTCTGGTTGAAGGTGGATGCTGCAATACAGAAAATATTGAAACACTGAAAAAATTCAGGGAAATGTGCGACCTGCTGGTGGTAGTGGGTGAATGCGCCATATGGGGTGGATTGCCTGCCATGCGCAACACTATTCCATTAGGTGAATGCCTGGAAGAAGCGTATTTGAATAGCGTTACCAGTGAACCCGGTGAGAACACCGTTCCTTACCATGAAGATTTGCCGAAGATCCTGGATCGTATATATGGATGCAATGAGATCGTTAAAGTGGATTACACTATACCCGGCTGTCCTCCATCACCCAATCACATCTGGAAAGTAGTAAGGAGTCTCTTATGGGGAGAAGATTATTCGTTGTTGTATTCAGAATTTAAGTATGACTAATTATGAAAAAGAAAATTACCATTGATCCGGTAACCCGCGTGGAAGGTCACGGACGAGTAACGATACACCTAGACGAGTACGGCAAAGTAGAAGATTCATTCTTTCACATTGTGGAGTTCCGGGGTTTTGAGCGATTCATTCAGGGCCATCCGTATTGGGAAGCACCGGTTTTGGTGCAGCGCTTATGCGGCATTTGCCCGGTAAGTCACCACCTCGCAGCCGCCAAAGCCATCGATCAATTGGTAGGTATTGATCCAAAAGATTTATCACCGGCAGCGCTGAAGTTAAGAAGACTGATGCACTATGGTCAGATTTTTCAATCTCACGCGCTACACTTCTTCTATCTCGCTTCACCTGATTTACTCTTTGGCGTTGATGCCCCCGTTGAAAAAAGAAACGTATTCGCTGTAGCTATCGAAAACAAAGAGCTCGCAAAAAAAGGCATTTTGATGCGCAAGTTTGGTCAGGAAATCATCCAGGCAATAGCAGGAAAAAAAATTCATGGTGTTGCAGCAATTCCCGGAGGCATGCATAAAACCTTTGATCCTCGCGAGCGCGAATATTTCTTATCCGGAAAAGATATTCCCAATGTTGACACGATGATTGAATGGTGTCAGGAGATTATCGAATTCATCAAGGGTTATCACGAGAAAAATAAAGTGATGCTCGACACCTTTGCTGCTTTTCCTTCAGGGCACTTGGGTATGGTGGACGATCGAGGCAATATGGAACTCTACCATGGAAAACTCCGTGCCATCGACAATGCCGGAAAAATTACATTACCTGATATATCAACTGACGATTATCAAAAATATTTTTTAGAGGGCGTAGAGCGGTGGTCGTATATGAAGTTCCCCTACCTGAAAGAAATAGGCCGCGAAAAAGGATGGAACAGGGTAGGTCCACTAGCTCGCATTAATATTTGCAAGGCAATTCCAACTCCACTTGCGGAAAAAGAACGTCTGGCATTTTTTGCTTTCTCAGGCAAGAAAGTAAATAATAGTACGCTCTATTCACACTGGGCGCGCCTGATTGAGATGTTACATTGTGCTGAGTTGATTAGGGAATTGCTGCATGATGACGAAATCATGAGTTCTGATTTGGTGCGCGAAGGGAAACCCAGACTGGAAGGTATTGGAATCATTGAAGCTCCACGGGGCACACTCACCCACCACTATCAGGTAGACGAAAAGGGAATGATAACCCGTTGCAATTTGATTGTATCCACAACGCATAACAACGAAGCCATGAACCGTGCGGTGAGGTGGGTAGCTGATAATGTGATCAGTCAGAAAGGGACAATTACAGATAGCATGCTCAACCAGGTGGAAGTAGCCATCCGCGCCTACGATCCATGCCTGAGTTGTGCTACACAGGCCTTGGGACAAATGCCTTTGCGGGTGGAGTTAATTAATCATAAAGGTGAAGTAATTGATGAACGAATTAAAAACGGAGCATAAAGTTCTCATGATTGGCATTGGCAACAGTGGCCGCAGTGACGATGCACTGGGTTGGAAATTTGTTGACCAATTTACCTCTTATGTAGACCTATTCGATATTGAGCAACGGTATCAATTGCAAATTGAAGATGCACTTCTGCTTACAGAATATAAAAAAGTAATTTTTATTGATGCTTCACACAAAACCTATAAAGACGGCTTTTCATTTTATAAATGTATTCCCACCCGTACCGAAGCCTTTACAACCCATAAACTGGAGCCAGAAACCGTTCTTTGGCTGGCGAATGATTTGTTTAATCAATCGCCCGAAGTTTACGTGATGGCCATAACTGGAATTACTTGGGAATTACATCAGGGAATGAGTGATGTGGCCCAGCAGAATTTTGAAAAGGCTGTTGCTCATTTTAAAAAGTGGCTAGTAAATACTGCCTGCCCGGTTCCGGTTTAGACGGCTGAAGCGTTCAAATTGGTTGTGTTGCAAAAGAGTATGTGCTACAATTGGAAACCACAAGAGCCAATTTTCTATACCCACCACCAAAATTCTATATTTTTAAAAAATTGTAGGAATGACCTACGAATCGGAAAAAATAACGAGGAAGAAAGAATTGATAAGCAGCTTCAAGCAGCTGATTGGAGTATAATTCCCCCTCACAGGGAATTACTATTTGCCATGACAATGTTTATACTTCTTACCACTTCCACAAAAACATAAATCATTTCGACCTGGGAGCTTGGTTGAAATTAAGGGCTGACTATCTTTACCTGATTGAACAAAATCAAACCTTTGCATTGACGGGACTCTAAAGGTCATTACCGTATTATTTTGAAAATTACTGATTACAAAATCGCCTCTTGTGATTATATCCATACCAATCAAAAATCCAGCTGATTTGTCATCAGTTAGTTCATCACATTCAGTGACGGGCAGAGTAAAAGAAACGTTTTGATTGTTTAATACAATTTTGACAGCGTAGACACTTACACCTGCCTTTATACCATGAACCCCCTTAACTTGAGTCTGACCAATCTTGACTAAACCTAACTTTTGAGATAGGGATTTAGTAATCGCTGATCCGGTCGCTCCAGTATCCCAAATTGCTAAAGTGCTTTCCTTCTGACCCGTTGATGTATTAAAAATATCAACCGGAGAATGAATGACACGAGATATTCCCTTGAATGATCTCGTTAACGAATTGATTTGAATTTGCTTTTCGGATGGCATTAAGTGAAAACAGCTCTCGTATGAAATGTTTGTGTATAGCTATCTTCACCAGGCAGACATTGTTGAATCAGAAATTTGCCTATTTCATACTTTTTTTGAGACTCAGACAAAGCATCTTCAAAAGAATCGTAATTGGCAACAACTTCATCTCCTATAATTACAAGAAACTTTCTATTGTACTTCTCGACAAGTTCCTTTTGATGAGTCAAGTAATATTTAAATTCTTGCTCTAACATAGTGGTGGTCATTTATTAAGCTATTTACGAAAAGGCCTGCAAAGGTAAAACAAATTTTTGACTTAAAAGTTCTGAGATTACAGCTAATAGCCGAAATCGCCCCGGTCCATTGCTGCACCTAGCCCCAACTATTATCCAAAGCAAATGGCATCCGTGTTTAAATTCTTTAATAGTGGTACGAACCCACAATCGTGTAGACGGACTTGCAAGTTGTAATTGACGTGGTGTCATCTCAAACCAGGTGGACATCCCAAAAAGTGCAGGCATTTCTACCTGCACTTCTGCACTAACTCTTGCTACTCAACTATTTTGTCAACAACCTCGCGTGTGCTGCTGCCATACGTGCAACCGGCACCCTAGGGCCCGAGCAAGAAACATAATTCAAACCTATTTCATGACAGAACATGATGGATTCCGGATGACCACCGTGTTCGCCACAAATACCTACTTTCAACTCCTTGTGATTCTTACGACCATCATCAACCGCCATCTTCATCAATTTACCCATCCCTTTCCGGTCCAGTACTTCGAATGGATTGTTTTTCAACACAGCCTGTGTAATATAGAAAGGCAAAAACTTATTTTCAGCATCTTCGCGGGAGAAAGAGAAGGTTGCCTGTGTAAGATCGTTAGTTCCAAAAGAGAAGAACTCCGCCACACCAGCCAACTCATCGGCCTGCAGGCAAGCGCGAACCACTTCGATCATGGTACCAAACTTAAAATGAAGTTTAATCTTCTTCCTGGTTTCAATCTGTGTCCTGATTTCATCAACAAACACTTTCACTTGTTCCAGTTCTTCGGCTGTACATACCTGAGGCACCATAATTTCAGGTCTCACATCAATGCCTGCCAACTGACATTCAGCGGTAGCTTCGAGTATTGCCTGAATTTGCATTTGATAAATTTCCGGGAAGCTCAAACCAAGGCGTACACCTCTATGGCCAAGCATAGGGTTTACTTCATGCAGTTCGCGCACTTTTCTTAACATCTGACCTTTTTTTTCAATGGCTTTTTCGACTAACTCCACACCTGCCATCGTAAATGGTTCGGCTGATCGTTCAGCAATTTTTAAATCAGCATTCAGTAATCTCAAGCTGCTGAATAAATCTGTTACTCCACTTACTGTTCCTTTTAGTTTCTGTAGATGTTCCAGTTCGTCTTTTAGTACATCTTCGGTGGGAAGAAACTCGTGAATCGGAGGATCTAATAGGCGCACCGTAACCGGTTTGGCCGCCATAACGGTAAATATTTCGCGAAAATCTTTGCGCTGAATTTCCTTCAGACGATTCAGTGCGGATTCTCTCTCTTCTTTCGTAGCGGCTAAAATCATTTCAACCACAATAGGTAAGCGATCAACATCATTGAACATTCTTTCCGTTCGACATAATCCTATTCCCATTGCTCCAAAAGTCAATGCTTTGTCAGCTGCCGAAGGGGTGTCCGCGTTTGCAAACACTTTCAACTTGGCTACTTCATCAGCCCAGCTCAACAATTTTTTGAGTTCGTCTGAAAAAGTTGGCTCCACCGTGGGGATCACTCCTTTGTACACAAAACCGGTACCACCATCAATGGTGATGTAATCACCTTCGTGCAATACTTTGTCACCTATTTCGGCTTGACGAAGTTTAACATCAACCTTAATGCCCTCCGCGCCTGCTACGCAAGGCTTACCCATGCCCCTTGCTACAACTGCAGCATGTGAAGTTTTTCCACCACGACTTGTCAGAATTCCCTGAGCGGCAAAGAATCCGTGGATGTCTTCTGGTTTTGTTTCTTCCCTGACCAAAATCACCTTTTCACCTGCATGCCCCAACAGTTCTGCCCGGTCTGCATCAAATACGACATGGCCTGATGCTGCCCCCGGTGAAGCCGGCAGCCCCTGTGCGAGAGGTTCCGATTTATGCGAAGCATCTAATCTTGGGTGAAGCAGCTGTTCTAACATATCAGGTTTAATACGCAACAACGCTTGCTCTTTAGAGATTAAACCTTCCTTGACCATCTCCACGGAAGTGCGAACCATTGCCACTGTATTCATCTTACCATTGCGGGTTTGCAGACTATACAACACACCTTTTTCTATGGTGTATTCAAAGTCCTGCACTTCTTTATAGTGCAACTCCAACTTGTTTCGTAAACCTTCAAGCTGTTTGTATAAATCTGGCATTTCAGTAGCCAACTGAACAACTGGTTTAGGCGTGCGAATACCCGCTACAACGTCTTCTCCTTGCGCGTTGGTGAGATATTCACCAAACATCACATTTTCACCCGTGCCAGGGTCACGTGTAAAACCAACTCCCGTAGCACAATCATTACCCATATTACCGAAGACCATGGTTACCACATTTACAGCGGTACCATTAGCCATTTCTGGAGTGATTTTAAATTCTTTCCTATAGTCAATTGCACGCTTGCCCATCCATGAATTGAAAACAGCTTTGATAGCAATTTCCAATTGTTCGAATACATCTTCAGGGAATGGTCTGCCAGTATGCTCTTTTACTACACCAAGGAATCGTTCGCTGATATCCTTTAGATCAGAGGTGTGTAAACCAACATCTACTTTTGCACCTGCCCGGCCTTTTACTTCTTCGAAATGCTTGTCAAATTTTTCATCGGGTACACCTAATGCAACTTTTCCGAAAAGTTGAATAAATCTACGGTACGCATCGTACCCAAAACGCTCATTGCCAGTTTGTTTAATCAAACCCTTTAACGTTTGTGAATTCAGTCCGAGGTTTAAAATAGTGTCCATCATCCCTGGCATCGACATGGCTGATCCGGAACGTACTGAAACCAGTAGCGGATTAACGGGATCGCCAAACTTTTTCCCGGTTGCTTTTTCAAGTGCCCTCATATTCTCTCTTACCTGATCCATAACACCTACTGGCAATTTCTTGTCAGGTTCGGACAGGTAAGTCAAACAAGTTTCTGTGGTTACCACAAAACCAGCAGGAACATTGAGACCAATCTGCGTCATCTCACACAGGTTGGCTCCTTTGCCTCCTAGCAATTGTTTGTTCTTTCCATCGCCTTCATGAAAAGAATAAACAAATTTTGCGGTTTTTGATACATCCGGCTTTTTAGGCGAGGCTTTTTCAAGTATTTGAGTGTCCATGGTTTTCTATGATTTAATGTTCCCGAAGGTCAGACCAATACCAACTATAAAGAATGATTTCTATCAGGCCGATGGAAGATAGAAATCAGTTTAACTAAACTTTTTGAATGGTGGACACTTCCTAAAGGTAGTTCAGGCAGTGTTTTATCTTAAAAATTAACGATTCAGCAAACAGAATTTGGCGATATGATATGAATGCAGAATTGAAAGACGGTTATTCGAATCAAGTCAAAAATGCTAACTTGCGATTGCAAAACAAACGATTGAATCATGGCACTAGTAGAATTGATCATGCCTAAAATGGGTGAAAGTATAATGGAGGCTACTATCATTTCATGGCTGAAAAAACCTGGTGATAAAATTGAGCAGGATGAATCGGTATTGGAAGTAGCAACAGACAAGGTAGATACTGAAGTTCCTTCTACATACGGAGGAACACTGACAGAAATCTTAGCGAAGGAAGGTGAAGTTGTAAAGGTGGGGACCGTAATTGCCATTATCACTACTGATGTAGCGGACACAAAAGCACCTGTTATTCCGGTTTCAGAAGCTAAACCTGTCGCTCCTGCAAAAGCACAAGTCAAAGAAGCACTATCTCCAACGACTACAAATGGAACGAGTCAATCGCATAGTGTTGATTACAAACCTGCCCGTCCGGCTGGCGGGTCATCATCTCGTTTCTATTCACCCCTGGTCAAAAATATTGCAAAAGAAGAAAGCATTGCCATTGGCGAATTGGACACTATTTCGGGATCAGGGGCGGAAGGAAGGGTCACCAAAAAAGATATCCTGTCTTATGTCCAATACCGCAAGATTGGCCAATCTATTTCAGTTGGGCAACAGCGAGGCAGTACTACAACTCCACTTGTGCCTGCATCCTTGAATGCGGGTGATGAGATCATTCAAATGGATCGTATGCGTAAGATGATTGCCGAGCGCATGGTGGATTCAAAACGTATTTCGCCACATGTTACCTCGTTTGTGGAAGCTGATGTTACCAACGTTGTCTTCTGGCGGAACAAAGTAAAAGGTGAATTTCAAAAGCGTGAAGGTGATGGACTTACGTTTACCCCAATCTTTATGGAAGCCGTTGTGAATGCTATAAAGGATTATCCCATGATCAACATTCAGGTAGACGGAGACAAGATTATTAAAAAGAAGGACATCAATGTGGGTATGGCCGTAGCCTTGCCTTCCGGAAACCTGATTGTACCTGTTATCAAAAATGCTGATCAATATAATCTGACTGGATTGGCAAAAGCAGTAAATGAGCTGGTGAAACGTGCTCGTGAAAATAAACTCAAACCGGATGATTTGGCAGGTGGTACGTACACCATTTCCAATGTGGGTACATTTGGAAATGTGATGGGCACCCCGATAATTATGCAACCGCAGGTTGGAATTTTAGCGATTGGCGCCATTCAGAAAAAACCTGCAGTGATTGAAACACCATCTGGAGATGCAATTGCCATTCGCCAAAAAATGTTCCTCTCCCATTCATACGATCATCGTGTAGTGGATGGAGCGCTAGGTGGCAGCTTTGTAAGACGCGTGGCAGATTATCTGGAGAAGTTTGATATGGATAGAATTATCTAGTAATATCAATGCTCGCCAGTACTAAACCCTAAAGCCTGCTTTAGGGTTTAGTTATTTATAAGATTTTAATGTGCTATATAACCAAATCATAATTTTCTCAATACCTATTAACCTCTTATCAAAATGAAATTCGGAACCAAAGCAGTTCATGCTGGCGTTGTGCCAGATCCGTCTACTGGAGCAATAATGACACCTATCTATCAGACCTCAACCTATGTTCAGGAATCCCCATCTGTGCATAAAGGTTATGCCTATGCTCGTGGTGCCAATCCTACACGCAATTCGTTACAGAAAAGTATCGCTGCCCTGGAGAATGGTAAATATGGAATTTGTTTTTCATCGGGGATGGGTGCCACGGATGCGGTAATCAAACTCTTAAGTCCGGGCGATGAGGTTATCACCAGCAATGACTTATATGGCGGTTCTTACCGGATGTTCAAAAAAATCTATGAAAAATTCGGAATCAAATTTCATTTCATTGACATGATGAATGCTGCTAATATTTCATCGTACCTGAATGCCAAAACCAAACTGATGTGGCTGGAAACGCCATCCAATCCGCTCATGCGCATTACCGACATAATAGCTTGTGTAGAAATTGCTAAAAAGAACAGTATCCTGGTGGCTGTCGACAATACGTTTGCCTCTCCTTATCTGCAAAATCCCCTTGACCTTGGCGCTGATATTGTGATGCACTCGGTTACCAAATATTTAGGAGGTCACTCCGATGTGATCATGGGTGCTTTGGTTGTTAACGATGAAAAACTTCAGCAAGACCTTGCTTTCATTGCCAATTCATGTGGCGCGGTCCCAGGCCCACAAGATTCTTTTTTGGTATTGCGCGGAATCAAAACACTCCATCTGCGCATGGAGCGTCATTGTAGTAACGGAAAAAAGATTGCTGAATTCCTGAAAAGCCATCCGAAGGTAGGTCATGTGTTTTGGCCAGGTTTCACCGATCACCCCAATCATGAAATTGCCAAAAAACAAATGCGTGACTTTGGCGGTATGCTTTCCTTCACCCTTAAAAATGATAGTCTGGAAAATGCTACTAAACTCATGGAAAGTGTTGAACTCTTCTCCTTAGCAGAATCCCTGGGAGGTGTGGAGTCGTTGATCAATCATCCGGCATCCATGACACATGCCAGTATACCCAAAGAAGAGCGGGTTAAGAATGGACTAAGTGATTCCCTCATTCGATTGAGTATCGGAGTTGAAGATGTCGAAGATCTTATTGCAGATCTAGAGCAAGCGCTTCACAAAGTATAAACTTGATAACTGATATTTACCTGTCATTAAACGGCCGGAATCATTCATTTGCCGCACAAACGAATATAGGATGGGAGCAAGTCATTGATCTTTTTTCATTACTCTTCATAAAAACTCAAATCTCTTCCAAAAGTTTCATCGATCGCCCGTAATGCAATGACGGCAATAATCACAGTGAAGACGCCCACTGCCAATGCACCATTCAAAACACCGATCTGCTCTCTAAACTCCTTAAAAAGATACGTGATCGGAACGACCGTACCCCGAATGATATTAGGCACTGAAGTAGTAACGGTTGAGCGTAGATTGGTGCCAAATTGTTCGGCCGCTATGGTCACGAACAACGCCCAATAACCAACACCCACTCCCATGAGAAAGCACGTAAAATAGAAAAAGGTTGGGGTTCTGATGGGCATGTATAAATACAATACAAAAAAGGCAAGCGTTAGCATAATGTACAGGCGGACTACTTTCTTTCTTGAACGCATGGCTTGACTTATAAAGCCGCTTGCCATATCTCCCACGGCCAAACCAATATAACTGTACATGATGGCATCACCTGCGATCACGCCATTTGTAATGTTAAGCGCTTTTGCAAACTCAGGTGAAAATGTTACCAATATTCCGATCACAAACCAAATGGGTAAGCCTATAAAAATGCACCCCATAAATTTCTTAAAGCGCCCCTTGTTGTTAAAAAGTTGAAGGAAATTACCTCGCTCTATATGCTGTTCCTTTTCTTTTAACTTAAGAAAAACACTGGATTCGAAAACGCTGATTCTCGCAATGAGCAACAGCAGCCCTAACCCACCTCCAATAAAGTAGGCAATCTGCCAATCAAATTGTTTTGCAATGAAATTTGCAAATACTGCCCCCATCAAACCAACACTGGCAACCAATGTTGTTCCATATCCCCTAAGTCGTATCGGTAAAGACTCAGAAACTAATGTAATGCCTGCGCCTAATTCCCCGGCCAGTCCTATGCCCGCGATAAAACGTAGTACGGCATATTGGTTGACGGAAGTAACAAGGCCATTAGCCGCATTCGCCAGGGAGTAGAGAAGAATAGAACCAAAAAGAACTGACAAACGTCCTCGCTTATCGCCCAGAATTCCCCAGATAAATCCTCCGATCAAAAGGCCAATCATTTGAGAACGTAGTAAAAATTCTCCCTGAGAGAGCAAATCACTTTCCACCACACCCATCGATCGCAGGCTCGGAATCCTTACAATGCTGAATAAAAGCAAATCATAGATATCTACAAAGTAACCGAGAGCGGCTACCACAACAGGTATACTGAACAGTTGCTTCAAATTACTGGTCTTCACGGGCAAAATTTTGCTGAAAATAGCCGAGTTTGGTGAATATTCAATCTCTGTCCGACACTTACTCCATTTTACCTTTTGTAAAAAAATAAATGTAAAATTTGAATTTTAGGAGTAATCTCAAACCTTAACAAGCAAATTCTACAGATGAAAAGAATAGTTTTCCTACTATCATTTGTTTTGTGCTTTGGTATTTCGGATGCTCAAAAAAAATCCGCGAGTGCAAGCACAAAATCAACCGTCAATTATGACGAGAAATTATACAATGCCATTGAGTGGCGCAGTATAGGTCCTTATCGTGGAGGCCGTTCTGCAGCGGTAACGGGTGTGCCCGGCAAATCAAATCTTTTCTATTTTGGAAGCACGGGGGGTGGTGTATGGCGAACCACTGATGGAGGCAGCACGTGGGCCAATATTTCAGATGGCTTCTTTGGCAGTTCCATTGGATCCATTGCTGTAAGCGAATGGGATAACAATGTTATATACGTTGGCCAGGGTGAGGTCACGGTTCGGGGTAATGTGTCGTATGGAAAGGGAATGTGGAAATCCACAGATGCAGGAAAAACATGGACAAATATTGGATTGAAAGATTCAAAACATATTCCCCGCATCCGCATTCATCCTAAGAACCCGGACCTGGTGTATGCAGCCGTCTTGGGAGATTTGTTTAAGTCATCGGAAGAACGGGGTGTATTCCGTTCAGAAGATGGCGGGAAAAATTGGAAACGTATTTTGTTTGCCAATGCCGATGCTGGCGCTGTTGACCTTGTGATGGATCCAACCAATCCAAGAATACTCTTTGCTTCTACCTGGAGAATAAGAAGAACTCCTTACAGTTTAGAAAGTGGTGGCGAAGGTTCTTTCCTATGGAAAAGCACTGATGGTGGCGACACCTGGACCAACATATCTAAAAACGAAGGGTTGCCAAAAGGTCCATGGGGAATAGTGGGTGTCACCGTTTCACCTGTTAACTCCAATCGTGTATATGCCATTGTTGAAAATGATAATGGTGGAGTGTACCGTTCTGATGACGCGGGAAAGACTTGGAAAAAAATGAATGAAGATCGTAACCTGCGTCAGCGTGCGTGGTATTACTCTCGCATCTATGCGGATACAAAAGACGAAGATATGGTGTATGTTTTGAACGTATCGTACCACAAATCAAAAGATGGTGGCAAAACATTTGATGCATCTAATGCCAACCACGGAGATCATCATGACTTATGGATTGCACCAGAAGACAATCAACGCATGATCATTGCCGATGATGGCGGTGGTCAGGTTTCCTATGACGCAGGTGAAAACTGGAGCACGTATGAAAATCAGCCAACCGCCCAACATTACCGAGTGGTCACAGATAATCATTTTCCATACCGCATCTATGGCGCACAACAAGATAACAGCACACAGCGCATCGCACATCGCACGGATGGCTTTTCAATTGGCGATCGCAATTGGGAACCGACAGCGGGCGGGGAGAGCGGACATATAGCCGTTGATCCCAACGACAATGATGTTGTTTACGGAGGTAGCTACGATGGATTCTTAACCCGAAAAAATCATCGTACCGGTGAGGAGCGTGGCATCAATGCATGGCCCGATAATCCGATGGGACATGGAGCAGAAGGAGCGAAATATCGCTTTCAGTGGAACTTCCCCATTTTCTTTTCTCCACACAATCCTAAAAAATTATATGCAGCTTCTCAACACCTCCATGTAAGCTACAACGAAGGGGAGAGTTGGGAATTAGTAAGCCCTGATCTCACCCGGAATGATCCCTCGAAACTTGGGCCTTCAGGTGGCCCGATTACAAAAGATAATACCTCCGTAGAATACTACTGTACCATCTTTGCAGCTGCGGAATCGCCCTATGAAAAAGACTTAATCATTGCAGGTTCGGATGATGGAATACTTCACATTACAAAAGACGGAGGTAAGACCTGGGAAAAAGTAACACCTGCCGGCATACCCGAGTGGACCATGTTCAATAGCATAGAATTTGATCCACTTGTTAAGGGAGGAGCATATGTTGCAGCTACAGGTTATAAGTCTGGGGATAACAGACCATATCTTTACAAAACAAAAGACTATGGCAAAACCTGGACGAAAATTGTAGATGGAATTGATCCAGCGCATTTCACACGTGTAGTACGTGCAGATCCTAAGAGAGCGGGCTTACTCTATGCTGGAACTGAATTTGGCATGTACATTTCATTTGATGATGGAGCAAGTTGGAAGCCGTTTCAGTTGAATCTCCCGATTGTCCCGATCACCGACCTTACAATAAAGAACGACAACTTAATCGCAGCAACCCAAGGCAGGAGTTTCTGGATGATTGATGACCTGACTCCATTACATCAACTAAATGATGGAGTCGCCTCCAGTAACACATTTCTATATAAGCCTATACCCAGTTACCGTATGAATGGCGGTCAAGCAGGAAGAAGGGGCCAATCAAAGACAGAAGGCATTAACCATCCTAACGGAGTTACATTTTACTATTTCCTTAAAGACACTGTGAAAGCACTTGCCTCAATGGAAATATTGGAGAATAATGGAACACTGATTAAAAAGTTCGCCACTAAACCTGACAAGAAATTAAAAGAAGAGCAATTACAAATCAAGCCGGGCATGAATAAGCTCAATTGGAATATGCGCTATGCTGATGCCGAGGGTTTTGAAGGATTGATAATGTGGTCGGGTTCTCTGACGGGGCCAAAAGCTGTTCCTGGAGTTTATAAGGCACGTCTTACGGTAAATGGCACCTCCATAGAGACTGAGTTTGAAATACTCAAAGACCCACGCACCAGCAGCCCAGTTTCTGATATCAAGGCTCAGTTCGATTTTGCAATTGGTATTCGAGACAGGCTTTCTGAAACAAATAAAGCGGTTAAGAACATTCGCGCAGTTCGTGACCAGATTAACCGGGTTACAGAACCCATGAAAGGTAAGGACGACATGAAAGACATCACCGAAATGGCAAAATCAATTTTAGAGGACATGAAAAAGATTGAAGAAGCATTATACCAAACTCAGAATAAAAGTGGTCAGGATCCTTTAAACTATCCTGTCCGATTAAATGACAAATTAGCTGGACTGGGTTCGGAAGTTGATGGTGGAGATTACCGTCCAACCCAACAGGTCAAAACTGTTTATACCGAGGTCACCGAAAAAATCAATGAACAGTTAAATGCACTCAAGAAAGTAATGAATGATAAAGTGCCTAAATTCAACGACCTCGTAAAGCAAAAACAAGTCAGCGCAGTAACGCTCGATGTCATGTAAATAAGAAGAATTCAATGCCACAATAAAGGGAGGAAAAAAATCTCCCTTTGCCTTATTTAATCTTCATCCCAAACCGAAGTCACTATCGAAACTACTTCTTACCAATAAAATAGTAGAATAATGGTCCAAGCACAGGCAGGAATATGACGGCAATAATCCAGAGTATCTTCTTCTCCATATCCTTATTGCCTTTCAGAATATCAACAACCACAACCACGTCTATGATAAGAATAATTAAACCAATTAGTCGGCCCATAACAAAAAAAACTTAATTAGATCCAAGAATTTTAAACAACTCATCAAGGTTAGGCGTGACAATAATTTCTGTCCGTCTGTTCTTTTGCTTGTTTTGCGAATTGTCATTGAGAGCCAGTGGATAATACTCACCTTTGCCGGAGGCGGTAATTTGATTAGCCGATACGCCCGCTTTGGTCAATATCTTGGTGATGGATGTTGCCCTCATTACGCTCAAGTCCCAGTTATCTTGCATGTACATAGACTTTTTGGAGATGGGCACATTGTCGGTATGGCCTTCCACCATAATTTGAATATCTCGTTGATCCTTCAAGGCCTTTCCAAGTTGCTGCAAAACAGTAACACCCTTGGCATCCACTTCAATACTACCCGATCCAAACAAAAGCTGCTCTGCAAGTGACACATAAACTTTACCATTTTTTACATTCACAGTTAGATCGTTTTCCTTAAAATTTAGGAGCGCATTACTTATACTGTTCTTTAAATCCTGGACTGCTTTTTCTTTGTTGCTAAGTACTACCTCCAACTCTTTTACTTTCTTCTCACGCTCCAGCAAGCTTGTACTTAATGAGTCGTTCAACTTTCTGGTTTTCTCCATGTTTTCCTGTATAGCCAATAATTGATCTTTCTGTTGAGCCAGGTCACGGTTTAGCTTTCCACTATTATTTAATAGATTTTTATAATAAGAATTTAGCTGTTCATACTCATTATTCAGCTCACCCAATTTTTGACTTGCGGCCCGATAGGATTGTCCCAAATCAGATGTGTCCTTTTTCAATACTTTTAACTTTTCCTCTGCCTCTTTGAGGCCAGTGGAAGTCTTATCCAATTGTTTTGATTGTTCAATCAGATCTCCATCTGTTTTTACTTTTTGGGCCAGCAAATCATCATATTTTTTCTTTGTAACAACGCAGCCTTGTAATAGGATAGTGACTAATAACAGAAGTTGGATAAAATTTCGCATGTTGTACCAATTGTTTGTTTAAACGAATACGAAACTAGTTTCTATTGAGCTTAATCCAAATTATCACGATCATTTTCTGAACATTATTCAACCAAAGAATCGGAATAACGAATCTTTGCCAAAGTCTTTTCATTATTTGCAGGTTACCAGTAGGCAGCGTAAGGTTTGCTCTTTGTAATTTTTTTTGATTTAGTTCAAAAAAAAGGGCAATGTGCTGATAAATAGTTGGTAGAATTTTGTTCAAAACTTTTTTTGGTAAGCCCAATGGCTAAAAAAACTCATTTCCATTAACCAATCAAACGTTTTGTTATGGAGTCGACAATTATTCGGTAAGCTTGAAAAAGTTTAGTGAAACACGTTTCACTAAACCCCCTAAAACACAGAGCGCAACTTATTGGTATACAATCGTTAAAGCGAGCGATCACCAACTATCGATCAGTAATATGCCAAAAAAAGAGCCTTGTTTTTCAACAAGGCTCTTTGATAAAAAAAGGCAACGA
>ERZ1292625.166-Hain-H41-01um-R1-166-length-111940-cov-12_pt1 | contig 111940 bp, 127 predicted proteins | sample MGYA00564400_ERZ1292625 | MGnify/ENA primary metagenome ERZ1292625 (study PRJEB36523, sample SAMEA6512639) | groundwater metagenome | collected 2019-01-08 | study: AquaDiva: Metagenomics assemblies of 32 groundwater samples
GATTTTCTTTAGCTTTCACCCTACAGCAAGCTGTAGGGTATAACGATTAATTAATTCCGCAAGCTCTTAGTCTCTCTATCAATCGATGATAAAAGCCAGTTAATTTTTCAATTCGAGATTCGTATCTAACAGAATCCTTGGCCTTTAAATCAACAATAAACAATTCCGTATCTTTAAGTCTCCTTGATAAGTCTACTGCGCCTGTTGTCATATTATATCAAAGTTTCCTTATTTTATAAATTTTATCTTAATCAATCTCCGGCATTCCTCGAGGCATACTCATCCCTCTGCTTCCCGAACTGGCTATAACATCATCTATCCTCAGAATCATTATAGCAACCTCGCTTGCTGAATTAATTGCCTGTGTTTTTATTTTCAAAGGTTCAATTATCTTAGCTTCCAAAACATTTTCAATTTTGTTTGTGAACAAATTCAGCCCAGCATTTTTTTCCCCAGAATCGTGTCTGCTTTTTAATTCCGTTAAAGTATCAATGGGATCAAGTCCTGCATTTTCTGCAAGTGTGGAAGGAATAAATTCAAGAGCAGAAGCAAATTCCTCGACAGCCAACTGTTCTCTTCCGCTAAGTCCTTGAGAAAATTCCCTTAATCTTCTTGCCAGCTCAATTTCAACAGCTCCGCCTCCAGGGACAACGTGTCCTGATTTCAGAGTGCATATGACATCCCCCAACCCATCTTTTATAGCTCTTTCAATTTCATCAATAACATGCTCAGTCCCGCCGTGAATTAAAATTGTCAGGGCTTTTGGATTTTGACAGCCCATGACATAAGTTTTTACATCTCCGCCAGTTCTTACTTCTTCAACAATTCTCGCACTTCCTAATTCAAAGGGTGTCAGCTCTGAAAGGTTGCTTACAATTTTTCCGCTCGTTGCCTTTGAAATTTTTTCCATGTCATCTTTCGAAATTCTTCTAGCCGCGTAAATCCCTTCTTTAGCAAGAAGATATTGTGCAAAATCATCAATTCCTTTTTGACAGAACACAACATTAGCACCGGAAAGCTTGACTTTTTCCACCATTTCTTTTATCATTCTTTCTTCCTGCATCAAGAATCCATTAAGCTGTTCAGGAGTCGATATTGAAATTTTAGTTTCTATATCAGGATTTTTTATCTCCAAAGGAAAATCAATCAAGGCGATTCTAGCTCCGTCAACTTTTACAGGCATGTCTTGCGAAACTCTTTCCTTGTCAAAAACAATTCCAGATATTAATTCTGTATCACTGATTCCGTCTCCTTTTGCTTTTTCTATTTTTATATCCTTAACATTAATTCTTCCGTTATCATAAATTTGTTTCACAGCTTGGACAATGATATCTGCAAATTTTTCCTTCGAATCTTCAGCACCTTTTCCCGTCATCGCCGTCATCGCAATCTGTTTTAATATTTCAGTATCATCATGGGTTATCTTTAAAGAAATATCTTTCAAAATCTCCTGGCATTTGTCAGCCGCAATTCTGTATCCTTTTGTTATGACAGTTGGGTGAATTTTCCTGTCTAAAAGTTTTTCGGCGTTTTCAAGGAGTTTGCCTGCAATCATGACGGCTGTTGTTGTCCCGTCTCCAACTTCTGACTCCTGAGTTTTCGCAACTTCAACCATCATCTTCGCAGCAGGATGCTCTATCTGCATTTCTTCAAGAATCGTGACTCCGTCATTTGTAACTATAATATCTCCCGTAGGAGAAACCAACATCTTGTCCATTCCTTTTGGCCCAAGTGTTGTCTTAACAATCTCTGCAACCATTCGTGCAGCTAGAATATTATTTCGCTGTGCATCTTTTCCAAGAAGTCTCTGCACATCTTCAGGCATCAATACGACTGGTTTTTCTGACATTTTATATTCACTATGTTAAATTCTCTTTATTCAGCCGTATTTAAGATTTATGGTGGTAAAATAATGGCAAGTTTTATATACCCTTGTTATTGCAGAGTAATAACAAAAATGACAAGGACAATTGATGATCAACTCTCACCTAAAGAACCTTTGAAAGTAAGAGTGGCAAAAGCCCCATTTAGAGCGATAGGTTCTTCAACAAAATGGGCATTTAACAAAGCGCACAACTCAGTAGAGCAAAGATCTTTCGATCTTAAACCAGGAATGTACGCATTCGTCCTAGCAAATTACAGACTTTTCCCGGACGATTTTAGCAGAGACCAGGCGTTAGTCTTGGCAGATTCTTATTCTTCTGTTTTAGAATTATTTGAAAATAACAGGGGTATATTTGCTAAGGGTGCAAAAATTCTTGGACCAAAAAGGGCTTCTTGGTATGTTCCTCAACCATTTGATGCATATTTTAAATTTCCAGGACAAGACATAATCATTGTTGACACAAAGCAAAGGTTCTTTGACCCTAAACCAAGAACCGTGCCAAGTAAATTCAATGGTTTTCCCATAGACGCAAACGTCAACACAAGAATTTTCTATAGGGATCACCCATTAACACTTTTTCAAGTAGACGCAGGATATCTCTTGCAATTAAGAAGTCTTAAGAATAAAAAGAAAATCGAAGCTACAGAACTTGATGAGTTAATTGATGGTTACAGAGCCGACAAGGAAGAAAAAATAGCAACTATTGCTTATGAAATGGTCTTTAATCATTTCGCACCACAAGAATATCTAGATGCTGTTTCATTCCCTTTATCTAGAGTTGCAGCAACAAGCAGAAATCAAAATTTACAAAGATCTGTTGGAATTCAGATTGAGGATATTTCAATTGAAGGGGCGAAAATCCCAGAATCGCATGACGCATTTATAAGAGAGCAAATAAAATACGCAAGCAATAGAGAAGCCATTAGAGAAGATCTCGAACAAAAATATAGAATTTTCAGCGATCTTGTTAATTTGAAAGGATCTAATTATAGCGAAAGACAGAGAATGGAGCTAGCCGTACAGTTTAACAGATTTTTAGAAGCCTCAGGATCCAATCAAAGAATATCTACTTCAGGAATCTATAATACCGAAGTAACAAAGATTCACGCAGCCTAACGAAATATTTATAAACCATCACTTTTTAATGACAACATGAGAACAGCAGACGGTCAACAATACGGATTTTTTAGAGCAATTGGTAATTTTGTAAAAAATGGAGGAACCGGCTTAGTTGTAAAAACAATAGGAGTTGGAGCTCTTGGTGGAATTGCAGGTATTGGACTTAGAGCTGGATTCAAAGCTTATGTTGATGGGGTTTATTCTGGAGATTTAGTTTACCAATTTTTACAGGGTGTAAAAGAAGTTACCCCTTTTGTAGACGGACGAGACAACTTAACTGATGTAACTAAAACACTTTCAGCTGCTGCCGTTGCTGCAGGCATTTATTTTGGAGGAAAATTAATCAAGTATATTCATGAAAAAGGAACAGGCCATTATGCTAGTTCAGTTGCAGAGGCTGCCGATTATGCGCAACAGCAAGCTCCTTTCAGAGCGCTACAACAAAGAACTAATCTTGAAGCAGCCACAATAGCTGTTGAAGAAGATCTTGGGCTAAAAAAAGCTGCAAGCAGAAGACGTCTTAGAGATTTAGGTGCAATTTAATCCTTTAACTCTCTCTCACACAAATATTTATATATAAGTTCTGCATTAAAATATCAATTAAAATGAGACTTCATGAATGGAGGTAAATGAAATGAAAATTCTTGTAACAATATTATTGGTAACAGTTTTGTTGTCCCTGACTCTTGGAGGTTTAACGTTTGTCGGCCCAGCATGGTCGGTAGTGCCAAGTAGCGGTTGTGCTGGTTCATGGGATGTTGACAGCGGAGCTCCGCCCTTAATCGGTTCAGAAGCAATAGCTTGCCAGATGAAATATAACTTCTGGAACTAATTAAAAAACTTCTTTTTTATTTTATTTGAATATTTTTTTCTGCTGTTCCCAAATATCTTACAATTCCTTCTCCCCTATCTCTTGTGTAAAACTCAAGTGCAAGTGTTTTCATTGTTCGTGATTCTAAAGGAATTTTCTTTGTTCCTGACCATATGAAATCTGGAATTACAATGTCATAAATAAAAACTCCATTTGGCGATGTTGACACAATATCCAAAGTGTCAATGTCAAACTTGTCAATTCCTCTTCTTTTAATATCCTCATATCTTAATTCAGGAGGTTCTGTTGATGCAGTATCTTGAACTCTCTCACTCTTTCCAGTAATCACTCGCCCCGACTTTTTTCCAGGATCTACAAGCGAAACAAAAGCTCTTCCAGAATAAAATCCACTACTGTCTTTATCTAATCCTCCAACAGGAAAAAATATTTTTATTCTTTCATTTTTTGAAACAGGATCAATCCAAAATGTTGGAACTTTTGTTTGCTGACCAGGAATTAAAGAAGCTGCTTGCTGTTTATGTACAATTTCCAAAGGATACTCTCCTCTTATCATTTTTACATCTGGCTTTTTTACTTCAACTTTTCCGCCATTGCTTACTTTAACTTCGACCTTATAATTTTTATTTGTTTCAAATGGCACAGTAATTACACGTGCAGTAAATCCTTTTCCTACTTCATTTGTCATATCATAATCAAAATGACATTTCTCTGAAAAAACCCTAAATAAAGAATCTCTTCTATTCTCGCTGACGATATATTCCAAATCAAAGGGCAAAATTTCTCTTCCAGCAGAATTTTTTGTTGAAAATCCTTTACGATTTGCGTAAAGATCGATGATTATTCTTTCTTTTTCTAAAGGCTCTCCAGCATAACAAGGAAGTCTTGTAGCTCTTACATCTCTTACCTCTAATGGTATGGAATCAAATAGAACGCTAAATTCACTAGAGTATTTTCCTTTTAACATATCTGACGCAAGTTTAGAATCTGTGGAGGTTCCAGGAGTATTTATATCATCAAAACCGCTTTTTATGTCATCAAGAGAGCTAATTGGTCCTTGAGAAACCTCCTCTATAACATAATCAAAACTTCCTTTTTCAACAGCTTTAACACTTACCCCATTTCGAAACGTCGCTATAACATATCCATCTCCAACGCTTGGAGGCTCTTTAAATAATCCTTGCAATGCCATAAATTTTCCCCATTCATTCAATCTTCCATTTATGTCAAATCCTCCATAGCTAGCAATCTGTTCCGCTCTTTTTACAAGCTCTTTGCTGACAAAAGTATTTGTGGAACTTCCAAATTTAGTGTCTTCATCTGCAAATATCTGATTATAAATTGTGATTATGCTTGCTGAGTCATATACAACATTCAAAGTATCTAATTGCCCCAATAAATCTTTTACTCGGCTTCCATTAATCCCATTTACTTTTAGTTTTGCCAAATAATTCATAGTGTGATTCGTAACTCTCCATAAATTTTTTGGACCATTGTTTTTCCCTCCAACGTACTCTTCTCTCAGGCTTTGTTCATACACATTAACATTTGCTTTTTCCTTAACTTCCAAACCCACTTTTTTCTTGTAAGAATCAGGAGGAAGCTGGCAAGCCTGCGTTGCTAACAAAATGCCCACTAAAGAACCAGTTAATAACTCTCTAAGTCTCATTTTATATCGCTAAAAAAAGCGCACTCATGTATATATAAACATTGCTGATTGATTATATACTCCAAATTTCATATAAATCTTTATAAGTTTCAGCTTGCTGGTTCTTAGTGTAAAAATGGAAAGAATTAGGGTTGCAGAAGTCATGACTCGGGATCCAATAACTATAAAGCCGGAAACGAGCCTTTTGGACTGTGCAAAAATTATGGTCAAGAAAAGGGTCGGAACGCTTCTGCTTGTCAACGGGAAAAAATTGATTGGACTAATCTCTAGAAAAGACATTCTGTGGGCATTGATAAAAAAATCAAAACAAGACCTTTCAAAAATAAAAGCTGTTGACATTTCTCCAAAAAAAATAGCGACAGTAAAGCCAGATTCAACAATAAGAGAGGCATTAAACAAAATGAAGCAGGTAAAATTTGAAAGGCTTCCTGTGATTTTTGGGGGAAATTTAGTCGGAATGTTAACAGCGAGAGATATTTTAAGTGTCCATCCAGAAGCATATCCTGAACTTGAAGAATTCACGCACATAAGAGAAGAATCTGAAAAATTAAGAAGGATAAAAAAAATAAAAGACACAACGGAAGGAATCTGTGAAGAATGTGGAAACTTTGATATTCTTTTTAGGGTTAACGACAGCTTAATATGTGAAAATTGCAGGGAAAAGATTTGATGAATTCCGTTGATGGAATAATCTTTGAGATAGAACCATTAAACGTTAAGGAGCCTCCGCATTTTCCAATGCATTTTTATTTCTTGGCTTTAAGTAGGGAAAATATCTTGCATTTGGACAATGTTAATTCAAAACCTTTTCCAATATTTTATCTGCCTAATTTAAACAATCTTTTAACTGAAGATGATTTTTGGAATAAATATTTATTCCTTCCTCCAAATGAAACTGCCCATTAGTTAGACGTAGTCATCCTCTAAAAAAATTCCCAGTTATTCTATGAGGGCGGGCTCCAAAAAATGTTTCTTTTCTGTATCCGTCTGCAAAAAGATACAAATTCATTTTAATTAAAACTTCCTCGACGGAAGAAAAAAATTCATCTTTGGAAGGACCTATATCATGAGGCAAATCAACAGGTTTTTTAGAGCCAAAATTATAATCAATATAAAGACGACTAGGGCTCCAGAAACATCCTTTTACATAGCCACGACCCAACGATACACCTTGATTTGAAAGTTTTGTTTTCAAACCTTCCTGACCTTTGAATATTAGCCTTGTTAAATTAACCATAATTTTTTATCCCCATGGCACTTATAAACATTTCTTTAGTTAAATATTTAAATCAAAATCCTTTAGCTATAATATCATAAAAAGGGGACAACACATTTAATGGCTGAAGAGGAACAAATATTTTCAAGCAAAGTTAAGTATAATGGAATTTTTTCATTCAAAGACACATACAAGTTTTGCTATGACTATCTTGTGGAGGAATTTGGGCTGAATATTTCTGAAGAAAAATATGTTGAAAAAATAGCTGGAGATGCGAAAAACATCGAGGTAAAATGGAACGCAACAAAAAAAATTACAGATTATTTCAAATTTAAAATTTCAATCACTTACAAAGTAGATGGCTTAAAAAACATTGAAATGACCCAGGATGGGGTAAAAATAAAAACAAATCAGGGCACCATTGAAACTACCGTTAAAGGAACTTTAGTCAGAGATTACGAAGGAAAATTTGAGCAGAACGCCTTCCAAAAATTCTTGAGGGCAATTTATGAAAAATTTATTATAACTGCAAGAATCGATGAATTTGAGGGTAAGCTAATTGGATGGTGTGACAATTTTTTAGCCCAGACAAAAGCCTATCTTGATCTCGAAGGAAGAAAATAAATTAATTTTAGAATTCTAATTTTTGTTATAAAAAAGAGTAAAAATCACAACCGAAATGCTTATATACAAATTTATTTTTAATTCTGTATGAAAAAGGTGCTATCTTTATCAGTTTTGCTGTTGATTCTGCCATTTACGTTAGCATTAAACCTTCAAGTAGACAAAATCAGCAAAAATGAGGTGATGATTGTCGGAGTGGAGAAGCCTGCTACTTTTGATTTTAACATCACTAATCCCGGGCCAGCCACAAAAATACAATTTTATAATCTTCTCAGCTTCAGAATGCTTCCATCAGAGACCATTTTAATAAACGCTTATGAAAGCAAAATCATAAAACTTGAGATTTCACCAATAGGAGACTTCAATTTCACAGGACTTTATTCTTTTCCGTTCTACATAAGAGACGTAAATGACGAATCAGAAATGCGGGAAACCCTGACTTTCAGGAGAGTTGAATTCAGGGACGCATTTGAAATCGGAGCCGGAAGCTTTAACCCAGAGTCAAACTCTGTTGATATCTATCTGCAAAATATGCAGAATTTTAAATTTGGAGAAATAAATGGAAAATTTTCCTCTTCTTTTTTCAATATTGAAAAGACATTCACTCTTGCCCCTTATGAAAGAAAAAACTTCACAATACAGTTGAATAAAGAGGATTTCAAACAGCTTCTTGCAGGTTCATACACATTGAATGCAGACTTAAATGCGGAAGGCCAGAAAACAAATATTCAGACTAACCTTGAGTTTATTGAAAAAGACATAATAAAGACAAGTGAAAGTCAGTCCGGGCTTATTTTTAGGACTAATGTCATAACGAAAACAAATGTAGGAAATGTTCTTGCCACAGAAAATATGGTTATAACTAAAAACATAATCTCAAGACTTTTCACAACATTCAGTCCAGAGCCAGATAGTGTTGACAGAAGCGGTTTTATAGTTAAATATGGCTGGTCAAGGGAGCTGAAACCTGGAGAATCTTTTGAGATAACTGTAAAAACAAACTGGCTATTCCCCCTATTGTTGATACTTCTGGTTATTGCTGCCGTAATAATAGCAAAACAATACACTTCAACAAATCTTGTCATTAATAAAAAAATAAACTTTGTCAGGGCAAAGGGCGGAGAATTCGCACTTAAAGTTTCAGTAATCCTTAACGCTAAAAAACATGTTGACAACATAACTGTAATCGACAGGCTTCCTCCTTTAGTAACACTTTATGAAAAGTTCGGCATTGAAAAACCATCTAGAGTAGACACAAAACTCAGAAAACTTGAATGGAACTTCAATGGCTTGGAAGCAGGAGAAACAAGAGTCATTTCATACATAATTTATTCAAAGGTTGGTATAATGGGAAAATTCTCATTGCCCCCTACAACGGCAATATTTGAAAGAAACGGCCAAGCACACGAGACAGAATCAAACAGGGCTTTCTTTGTAGCAGAGCCAAGAAGTGCTAAAGACTTCCAAAATGAATTCTAAAGAAAAATCAAAGATAGCGAGAGAGCTTGAGAATACCCTACTTTCTGGAGCTGAAATAAAAGGCAGGACTTTAGTGAGGAGATGTTGTGGCAAAAGAATGGTTAAGCTTAATCCTAACAATGGGAAAAGAGAAACACTTCTTTACTGCTCGGCAAAATGCCATCGCAGTTATAACCCCTCTCTAGCAAATTTCTTTGATCCAGGATATGCCGTCTCGGGATTTAAGTAAGTTTTAAAAACTGTTATTTCTCTGAGCTAGAATGGCAATAGAATTACCTGGATATAGAAATTTAATAGGCAGCGAGATGTTTGAAAAAGTAAAGTCTCCTGAGTCCTCATCGAAAAATAAAATAGAAGTAGCTAGTCTTATAAGATATAAAACGCCCACTCCGGATGAAACTCTTGATTTTATTAGAGTAAGTGCTCAAGAGTTCTATTCAGAAAGTTCAGGGTTAAGGATACAACGAAATCCTGTTCACCAATATTTTCGTTTATTAGAAAAATCAGATCTTGCAGAATTGGGAGAAGGAAGAGGCGGTCTTTTTGGGCATCTTAATCACCATGTCGATAAATTAGAGACTGGAAATTATATTACTTTCTGGTGTAGTCTTATTCCGGATGGTAAGCTGGATGAAATAAAAAGAAGAATTAGAAACACAAAGATGGATCACACTGGAGTTCACCAATTTGCAGAAAGAAAACTAGGCGTATTGGTAAAATTGACCGACGAAGGCCTGTTTCCAGATATCTCGGAACTTGAATTTTTGCTTGCTAGAGGGGTGAAAATTTCCGATCCTTTAAAAATTACTAGAGATTTCGGCAACTACCAAAGTGCAGCGGGCAGACTTAGATTAATTTATAATAATTTTAATTTTCATGAAGCAATAGCCCAAATAAAAGATGAGACTCAAAGTTTCTTGGAAAAAAACGCAGGTGATGCAATTAAAGCAACTGTAGGTTGCGCGCTAAAGCATGCTGTGTATGAAGTGTTTGGATCTGGCAGAGATAGCACAGATAAAACCCCTTTTTCTGAGAACTAAGCAAAACCACCAAAAACTTTACAAATACCAGATTCTTGTAGATAAGATGCTTTCGATAGACAAGCTAACTGCCGAGCTTAAGCAGGACAAAACATTCTTAGAAGCAGTCAATGGGTGGAATTCTCACAATGTTAACTGGAAAGTCAGAGGAACTTCACTTCTTCACATGTGTTGCAACATGTTTTCTGTCAGGATAAAACTCTACCAGCTGACACAGGATGATAAGGGCAGAGAGAAACAAACATCAAAGAGAAGTTTGTATTATTGCCAATGCTGCCACAAACTCAGCCAAGGATATATTGCTGAAATAATTGAAAAAAGACGCAGTAAGAAATATCAATAGTTCCACCACAATAATTCTTATTAACCGATTTTTCCATTATTCTTGATGCCCTATCTTGTTAAAATATTAGTTGAAAAGAAACCAGGAGTCCTTAATCCTGAAGCTAAAGCAATTGAAGGAGCCACAGCTTCATTAGGGTATAATATAAGTGAGTTCAGCTGTGGAAGAGAGTTTTCATACAAAAGCAGCAAGTCAACCGAAAAGCAAGCCAGAGCAGAAGCAGATGAATTATCTAAAAAGCTTCTTGCAAACATGATTGTAAAAAGATATGAGATTGTGTCTGTAGAAAAATTAGTGTGATATCCTCAACATTAATTATTTATACCAATAATTGCTTTTAGCCGTATGAAAAAGAAAACACTTTATGTCATACTTATTGTTTTGTTTGTTCTAGGAATTGCAACAGCTTTTTTTATCATTGAAAACAAGAACAAAGACAGGTATTATTTCAAAGACAATTCGTTTTTATATTCTCAAGATAGAGGCAACCCAATTTATGAAATGAGTCTTAAGGAAGAAAATGACAGCGTTGCAGTTTATAATGTTAATTTTCAAAGCAGGAATTTCCTGAATTATACAACAAAAGTCTACGGACTTTTGATAATGCCTAAAAATAAGACTAACCCTCCAGGATTGATTCTTCTTCCAGGAGGAAGTGTTACAAAAGAAAGCGAGTCAATACTTGGAGAAAAAATAGCAAATCTTGGCTACGCTGTTTTGACATTTGATCAAAGAGGAGTGGGGCAAACAGGAGGTTATTATCTAGGGCTTCAAGAGGATTACAACGTTTTCGCACAAGGCAACGAACCGACACAGCATTTGAGTGTCTATGACGCATTGAAAGCATACGACGTCCTTAAACAAATGAAAAATATTGACAAGAATAATATAGCGATAGCAGGAGAAAGCATGGGCGGAAGATATGCAATAATTGCTGCAGCAATTGACAAAAGACTGAAAGGAGTTTTAATAATAAGCAGTTCAGGATTCCATTTTCAGAACGAAAACAAGCCATATACCCCGTATTTGGAATCGGTTGATCCCGACACCTACATAGCTAGAATTTCTCCAAATCCTGTTTTTATGCTGCATAGTTCAAATGACACAATGATTCCAATAAGCGATGCAAAAACCACATTCAACATAGCGAAAGAACCAAAGAAGTTTTATGAAGTTTCAGGCTGTCCACATGGTTATTGTCAGGAGATGTGGGAGATGTTGAAGAGCGACCTGCAAGAGTTATTTAAGATGTGAGAGGGGGGAAGTGTTTGGGAGATAATATAGAAAACATTAAAAGATTGAAAATTATAGATTATACAGGGTTTAACAGAAAATGACAGCTTATTCACACTCTCGTATAACAACTTTTGAAAATTGCCCATACAAATACAAACTTCAATACATAGATAAAAAGAAACCGGAAACCCCTGCAACAATTGAAGCATTTATGGGAAATATTGTTCATCAGACTTTAGAAGATTTATACAAAAGAAAGAAATTCAAGCAGAGAATTGCTAAATCAAGCTTAATTAAATTTTACAGGGATTTGTGGAAGAAGAATTATTCATACGATATTTTAATTGTGAAGAAAGAACTTAATGCTGAAAATTATAGAAAAATGGGTGAACAATTTTTATCTGATTATTTTGAGAGAATGAAACCATTTGACCAGATGACTATTCTGGATTTAGAGACGCAAGATAGATTGACTTTGCCAGATGGAAACCAGTGGCATGTCAGAATTGATAAATTAGGTTATGATAACAAGGGAAATTATTACGTTTGTGATTATAAGACAAATTCAAAGATGAAAGATCAGGAAGAAGCTGATTCTGACAGACAACTTGCTATGTATTCTATTTGGGTTAAGGATAAATTCAAGGACGCTAAATCAGTTAAATTAATTTGGCATATGTTAGCTTTTAACAAAGATGCTATTTCAGAAAGAACAGACGAACAATTAGAAAAATTGCAGAATGAAATTATGGAAATAATAAAAAAAATTGAGAATACTAAAGAATTTCCAACTAATGTTACTGCTTTATGTGACTATTGTGAATTTAAATCTGAATGTCCGTCGTTTAAACATCAAGTAGAGCTTGAAAAAATCAAAAATATAGAACAATTCAAGGAAAATGAAGGAGTGAAATTAGTAGATAAATATTCAGAAATTAAAACAAAACTTGGAGAACTCAAAAAAGCAGAAGAAGAATTCAAAGATAACATGGTAAGGTACGCAAAACAATTTGGAATAGATATTGTTTATGGAAGTAATATGAAATGTTCTGTAAATGAAATTGACAAAATCATATTACCTGAAGACAAAAATGAACTTATTAAATTGTTAAAGAAAAAAGGTCTTTGGGAAGATATGTCTATGATTAATTTTATGAAGCTCCAATCAAAAGCCTTGAAAGATGAAATTGATAAGGATATTAAAAAAGAAATTAAATTTGGAAAAGATTATAGGTTATATTTAAGTGAAAGAAAAGACGTTGAGGATGAGTAAGTTTAAAATAAAATTTTCTTTATAACAAGCACCAAAATGAAGAATAATGAAAATATCTCTTGGCATAAAAGAAAGCCACTTTCAGAAGAACATAAAAGAAAACTAAGTGAGTCCAATAAAGGAAAACATCATTTTGATTTTCTTGGAAAACATCATACTGATGAAGCTAAGAGAAAGATAAGTGAAGCTAACAAAGGACATCCTGTTTCTGAAGAAGTAAGAAAGAGGATAAGTGAATCCAATAAAACGAGACTTCACCCAATGAAAGGCAAACATTTGCCTGAAGAATGGAGAAAAAAACTTTCAGAACACCATAGGTCTAAAAGAGGATTTGATTCTCCAATGAAAGGCGAACACCACTCGGCAATAAGTAATGAAAAAAACAGAATAGCTCATTTAAATACTCCTGAAGAAAGAAGGAAAAGAATATCTGAAACTTTAAAAAAAAGTTACCTTAATCCACAATTAAGGATAAAACGAAGTGAAATTGCAAAAAGAACAATGTCTAATCCTGAAGCAAGGAAAAGATTAAGTGAATTTATGAAAGGAAAACCTTCTGCTATGAAGGGAAGAACTCATTCAGAAGAAGCAAAAAGAAAAATGAGTTTAGCACTTAAGGGAAGAAAACTTACTGAAGAACAAAGAAAAAAACTTTTAGGTCGTAATGTTTGGAATAAAGGCAAAGTAGGAGTTTATACTCAAGAACAATTAAATAGAATGAGTGAATCTATGAAAGGAAGATTTTCTTTAGAAAAAAATCCATCTTGGAAAGGTGGAATATCTTTTGAACCTTATACATCAGAATGGAATGATATACTAAAAAAATCTATTAGGCAAAGAGATAATAACACTTGCCAAATATGTTTTAACAAAGGAAAAGATGTTCACCACATTGATTATAATAAAAAAAATTGTAACCAAGAAAATCTTATAACCTTATGTCAACGTTGTCATAGTAAAACTGGAACAAATAGAGAAAAATGGAAAAAGTTTTTTGAAGAATTATTAAAAAGAAAAAAACAATTAGCTTAATCCCCTCACCCCATATCCTAGTCATAAATATGCTTTCTATGTCCGACCTTTAGGACGCTTATCTTGTCTTTTTTTATGTCAAAAATAACTCTGTAGTCACCAACTCTCAACCTATATCCTTCCATGCTTTTTAATTTCTTTATATCTTTAGAAAATGGATTTTCAACAAGCTCTGATGCTTTTTTAATTATTCTTTGAGAAATCAATACATCTAAGCTGTCTAAATTTTCAAGGGATTTTTTTGCCCATTCCAGTTTATATATCATAACCCATATCTTTTCATGACTTCTTCATGTGAGACAACTTTTCCCTCTTTAACATGCTTTCTTGCTTCTTCCAACTCTTTTTTTGTCTTTTCGTTAACTTCTTTATGGTCTTCTAAAAGAACTTCAATGACATCATTATAACTCTCTCTTTCATAGATTTTCATTTTATCAAGATGTTTTTTCACAGATTCTGATATCCTTATAGTCGTTTCCATTTACATCTGTATACACATGTATATTTAAGCCTTTCGGTGTTAGAATTAAAATAAAAAAATCCCCACTCAAAGTCTAACTCGGGATTTTTAACAAACTCTTTTTAATTTAACCCAGATTCAAATCTGGGAAACCATTGGGGCCTTTCAGCCCCAATCATCCCCTCACCCAGAGTCGAACTGGGGATCTCCCGGGTGCTGCGAACTCTTGGCTTATCAGGTTTCATTTAATTTCCTTAATGGAATATCCACCCTAGTTATTAATTAACTACAGCCAGGCGCTCTAACCACTGAGCTATGAGGGGAAATGCTTCGCATTTCCTCACGGATTTGTTCTGCTAAATTAAGAAATTCAGGTTATTTTTAAAGGTTGTTAATACAAAAAATCTCGAAATATTTAAAACCCCTGTCATACAAATAAAAACATGACAACAATCAAATCTAAACTGCAAACAACGCTAGAAAAAGAAGGATGGAGTTGGTTGACTAATGAACCAGCAAGAGTGCTTCTTAGAAACCCACAAAAAAGTGATGAAGAAATACGACAAATGTATCTGCAAAGAAAATTTAAAGAAGTCAGAATAGAAGACGCTTATGATTCTGAGAGCCAACCACTCTCTAGCTATAGGGCAGTTTATATTAAAAGATAACTGATAAAATTACTTCTTAGAAAAGAAAAGAACTAATGATGCACAAACTAAAGCCAATCCAATAAGGCAAAACTGAGTAGCTTGTCTTGATTGGATATCACTCAACACAGAATAAACCTGACAATCAAACGTCGATCCTCCTGTAAAACCAAGCTTCGTGTCTATATAAGCCGGCTTGCAGTTTTTTTCAACAACATTTATTGTATTTCTACTCTGTTGATTAGTAATAAGACCAAAAATTAAAAATATGACTCCGAAAACCAATAATACAGCACCCAACTTTTTCTTCATATCCATATAATACTTAAGGAAATCCGATTTAAAAATCTATCTAAAAAATCAAACTTTTTTAACCAAATCGGCTTTAGCTTGGAAACGATAATTTGTATAAAATTTCATTAATTCATCGTAAGTATCTTTCGAAATAAGAACACTAATTTCAACCATACTACCATTAAGACGACCACGATTAGGTTCGCTAATATTTGCACCAACATCTAGTATAGCATAATAACGTGGTGTCTCGCCATCATCTTCATTTTTAGGAGTGTCAAATCTAAGTCTCTTCAATGCAGTATAAAAAATTGCTTCAAGCATTTTAGAACGAAAACTTGCTCATTTAAATAAATTTATTTTTACTGAAACATACAACAATTTTCACTTTTTCCACCACAACAATTCTTAAAAACATTCCAAATCAGGATAAATAATGATAGGATTAAGGATTAAACTAACTCTTGACGATAAAGTGCTTGATGAAATAGAATTAAGGCACATTGGCTCCAAAGCAGAGGTAAGGCACATAAGAGATCATGGGGAAGAAGTTTCCATACCCCCTTCCTTTCCAAGCGCAGATTTTTTTGAAACATACAGAAACATAGTCGAATCATACAATTCCAAAATTATGTCCAACGAGAAAATTACACTTTCAATAAATTCTTTTGAGTACAGGGGCTAATTCACTTCCCGTCCAGCTTTCTAAGAATCTCCCCTTTCTTCATTCCCTTATTCATCATTGCTTTGACGCTCTCAAAGGGGACTTGCATATTTGCAACATATTCAATTTCATAAACTTTCCAACCTTTTCTCACCAATTCTGCCGAAACCTGCTGTGAATAAGTTTTTGTGCTGTCAAAATTTCCTCGAGCAAGACGTGAAATATCATCTTTGGTTAATTTGTTTGTGAATCCTGCATGGACCAATTCCTTTTCTGCACCATATGCTATTAATGAATCAATTTCATAAGAAGGAATGTTCATGCCTTCAAATTTGGCGAAATCCTGAAAATTAAATCCGTTGGAAATGTAAACATTTGCTGTATAAATGTCAGCCCCCAATTCCATCCATTGACAAATCACTTCAGCTCTTTTTGTTGAATCTCTATTTTCATTCTCAAGCAAAGAAAATTCGTAGGGTGAAAAATCTTCTTTTCTTAAACTTGGTTCTCTATTCAAGTCAACAATTCTTTTTATGATGTCGGAAGTTCCGCCGTTGGCCATAATCTTTTCAAGCCCGCCTTTGGATGTAAGATACGAGACAGGCAATCCCGCACTGTAATAAGCTCTGGCAACATCATATGAGATATTGTGTGTTATCGCAATCCTTTCTACTAAATTCTTTTCCTGATTTGCTTTAATGCCGATATAAGAAGCGACAACAGAAACTGTCACAATTCCTGTGACTGTTTTTCTTAAGTCCATAAAACTTTCCAAATTCCAACATTTATTAATATTTATGTGATGTTTTGAAAGTAACCTTTATTAATCCTGTTCACTTCTCCTTTTTATGCCTAAAAAAAGAGCGAGAAAAAATCTTAAAGTTGTAGCCCAAAAAAAAGGAGTCAAACACCATATAAAACTGGCAACTTTCTTTGCCTCAAAACTCATAATAGCTTTGATATCATTTGCAATAGGAATTTATATTGGAAAACTTTTCCAGACGACCTGGGTTGCCATTGTCATAGCCTCGGTGATAGCCATATTTATCTATCTTCTTTCAGTTATACATGCAATGAAGTTGTTCAAAATATAATAATAAACTTTATTAATCGTTTTTCCCTAATTTAAGCATGGAAAAAAGGGTGTTGGTATTGTTTGCAATTTTACTAGTTTCTTTGACACTAATTTCTTCACTTTCAACACAGGATTTCAAAAAAGAAGCTGAAAAAGCGACATATTATGCCAAAGAATACGAAGCCGCAAACATAAACTATGCCCAGTTTTTGGTTTACTTAAATTCTGTTGGGGAAGATCTTAACACCCTTTTAAAATCTCAAGAAACTGGAATTAATGACGCAGAACTATCAACATTTCTGGGTGAGCCGAAGAAAACAAATTCGGTTTTGTCAGATGACTTGACAACAGAAGTCCAGGTTGCAAATCCTGTTTTAACATGGGGAGAAAAAATAATTTATGACGGCGACAAGATACAGATAAGACTCTCAGTGTCTCCAATATTATACTCAGGCAAACAAATTGTGTACAATTCCGAGTTCATGACAATATTCAAAGACATTCCAGCTTCCTTTAATCTTAGAGAAAGTATTGATGAAGCTAGAAAATTGTCAAATGTTTTTGCCTTAGACTCAAACGTGCAGACAGCAAACTCACTGGCAGAGTATTCCATAAACACAGAAAAAATTTCCGATTCTTACTTTCAACAAAATTACAAAACCTGCCAGGATTTGATGACAAATATTTTTGGAGCTGAAAACTTAAAATCAAAAGAAAATGTTATTGACAAGACATATGAAATCTTAAAAAAAAGCCCATACGAAATAAAGGCAGATTTATTGCTGTGTGATGACTGCCAAAAAACAGAAAAAGAAAACTGGATCAAACTGAGTTTTACAATTGAAAGCAACGGCAGAAAAATAGGATTTAACCTTGACCAGGATATTTCTGCAGATCAGTTTAATAGCCTTAGCATAAATAACATTAAAGCAAAGATGATAAAATCAAACGGAAACGTCAAACAACTTCTAGAAGGAGGAAATTACAAATCAGCTTACACAATAATGAAAATGATGGAAGTTATGTACGATGTATGGGATCAAAAAATCAGTGACGAAACCGACGCCACATTAAAAATCCAGGAATACGCAGACAAAGTCCAGTTTACAAGCGGTTTGTTTGATGGGTATAAGTTAGTTGCAACATCTTTTAACAATCAGTTACTGTTTGAAAAAGTTTTATACAGAGAATACGAGTCAAATGGGACAGAAATTTGCACAAACAATCTAGATGATAACAATAACAACAAAACAGACTGTCAGGATTCTTTATGTACAGGCCAGGTATGTGGGTCAAGAACAATAAATGTTACAGAAGGGAACACTACATTTCAAAAGACAATAGAATCATATTGTATCTCAGGAATATGTCTGGAAAAAACCCAAAACCAGAGTATCTGCGGAAACAACATATGTGAAAAGGGAGAAAATGTTTCATGCTTAAAAGATTGTTCAAGCAAGGCTTTATTAGAGTGTCAAGATTATCCGCCAATCCAGTGCAATGGCCGGGTCATATCTAAAGGCCAAGATTCAAATGGTTGCCCTCTTGAACCAGTTTGTTTGTCTAATGATATTTCTTGTACATCTGATTCGCAATGCACACAGCCTTTGTGTGGCAAATCTGAATGTGTCGGTGGAGAATGTAAAGTAACACAAATAGACCAATGCAACCAAGCCCAATGTTCAGATGGAGACGAAAAAACTTCAGCATGCTCAACGGGAGAGATAATTACTCAGGAAATATGCTTTAATGGTGTTTGGAAAAGCACAGGCCAAACCTGCAAATCAGGAATTATTAAAACTCCTTTAGAAGAAAATATTGTTAAAACACAATTTAATCCAATTTGTAATGCGAAAGAAGATTGTGCTTCTAATCAAGTCTGTGATCTTGGGGTTTGCACCGAAACTGTTAAAAATTCCTACACCCCACCATCCTCAACGACCTCTTCAAAATATTCTGGAACTACGTTTACTGGAAATGTGATACAAATTACTGGAGAACCAATAACAATCAATGGAATAACTGGAATTGTTGGAGAACAATACCCTACTTCACAAGATATAAACCCAAGTACAGCTCCAACAAGAAAATATAACAATCAGGAGACATATTCTGCAATAACTGGCGTTGTGGAAAATCTTCCAACTGAAGCAACACAAGTTGTTGAACAGCGACCAAAAGAAATCTTGCAGGCACAATTATTTAATGGTCCATCAGTTTCTATCAACCCTCAGGGCGTCAAAGAAGAATTTTCTGCCATAGGAGTCTGCAAAGAGGACAGAGAAAAAACAGAGGCCCAATTTTATTTTGCTGGAAGTGGAGACAAATTCGGAGGAGTTTCAAACTTGATGGAAAAATACAGAGAAAATGGGATAGAATGGTGTGACAGGGAATTAAAAATACTGCTTGATCAAAGAGCTGAAATCACAAAAAGCTTCAATTCTGAATTTGCTACATGGTTTTTTGAAACATATCTTCCAAATAACGCAGACAATTGGGAAAGCAAAAGAAAAGCAATCGATGATTTATATCTTGGAATTGTAAACAATCAAATTGAGATTGCAAGAATGATGAACTGCCTAAGTCTAAAACAACTTTCAAATTATGAGTTGATATCATTGGACTATGCAACAAGTTATGGTGAATTAAGATACTCAGAGAAAGTAGAATCCGCATCATTGCCTGGATTAAACAAAGCAGTTTCTATAATTTCTCCTTCAATGCAAGCTTCAATTTTTCTAGATAAAGACTTTGTCAAAAAAGAATTAATGGCAGCAATGAACGCACACGGTTTCCCCGGCTCATCTGAAACAAACATTGACAGGAAAATTAACAGAGGTCTAACGACGGCTGAGCTGAATGTTTTCAAGTCAGATGAAAGCCTAAAATCTCTCATAAGGGACATAACTTCTAATTATAAAGACGGCTATTTAGACGCCCAAGTGACTTTTGTTGATAATAGCAACGGTAAAGAAGATGTTGTTTACAATATTTATGTTAAAGCCAACGAGGACAATTTGCTTGTTCAGCCAATGCCTCCTGAAGAAACACCCCCAGTAGATGCCAAATTTGTTGTTGATTATAACACTCTTTATTATTTAATGGCTGCCTCAGAAGAAAATCTAAAGGAAACTTCCACATTGAACCCTCCTTGGAAACAAGGCAAGTTTAATGTAGCTGAAATAATAAACCTTGCAAGCAATTGGGTAAAAACTCAGTTAAGAATGAACGAACTGACAAACTCATTGCAGGTCAATCCGGATAACAGCAATATAAAAGATTTATTTAAAAAAGTATTTTTCTTACTGGCTGAAAATTAATTTCTCGAATGAAGCCACTATAGAAATGTTTAAATAGCTGATATTTTTTGTAGAATTATAAAAAATGAGGTACGTTGGAACAAAGTTCCAACAGTTTTAGACAATGGTTAAGAACCTAAAAAAAGAATCAGCCTCTAATAACGAGCAAGAAAGGTTTGGATCTTTTATCGATGAAGGCGTAGGAGAGGACGACTTCGATTTAGACCTACTTGATGATTAAGTATTAACTAATTCTTTTTATTTTTTTATTTTCAATATAACTTCATTATTATCTTTTTTTAATTCGTCAAAATTTGTTTTTACAAAAAATCTCAATTGATAAGTATTAAATTGACCAATCCATATATTTCTCAGACTTATGACTATTCCATGTCCAATGTCCAAAGAATCCAAATTAACTTCTTTTATAAGGCTGTCATCTGCATAGATTTGCACGATTGCTCCTGAAGATTCCTCAAACCCATCGTTTCTTATACTCATATTAGCGTCCAAATATTTGCCCTTCATTATTGCAGATACATTTTCAAAAACAAGATCAGGATAAGGGGGAATAGAATAAATACTATTTATTAGATCTATTGTGTAATTTTGAATCTCTTGGCTGCAACTGCTTATTGGATACATTATGTCATCAGGATTGGCTGTGTGATTGAATCCTAGCGCATGTAGAATTTCATGAACTCCAACATTCGGGTTTTTGCATTGCGATTCTCTTATTAAAAGAACCGTCCCTTTGCTGATGACATTAAATTCTCCCGCTTTTGTTATATTTGTCGGCCCGCCTTCTCCAGCTATGAAAAATCCTCCCTCAATTTTTGTACGGCTGTCACATGTGATTGATATCTCTTCATTCGCAGCAACAGGATAAAATCTTAATATGGTTTTTTCCTGTAAAAGATTCAGAGCTCTGATGGCCTCATCTCTTTTTGCTATGGTACAATCCCCTATATTATAAGAGATAGTTGATTCGGGATATCTCATGTTCTCATAGAATTGCAGGCTTTTTATCTGTCCTAATTGGAAAGATTGACCGGAAGATTTAGGTTGTGGGGTAAACTCTGTGCTGGATAATGGGAAAAACCAATAAAAAAATAATAAAAAAAAAGTAAGTATCACAAAAATCAAACCAAGTGTGATTTTCCATCCCATAAGACTAAAAAAACACTTGATTATATAAACTTAATGAAATAAAAAAATAAAAACAAAGTTAATAGTCCTCGTCTTCATTTAAGCCTTTTCCATGCTTTCCGGAGTCCACATCTTCTTCTACTTCATCGTCATCGCCGAATTCATCTTCATCCGCTTCTTCGTCAGACTCTTCATCTTCTTCTACTTCTTGTTTCTTTTTCATTTTTTGTCCCATTTTATTTAAGTAAAATTACAAGGTTTATTCCTCTTTTAAAACTTTTCGGTTTAAGTTTACCACTTGAGTATAAGTGACAAAGTTTTTATACTCTTTTTTATTCCATCAAATTCTCTTTTTTTATAAACTCATAAGCTGAATAAGAAGCAGTGCATCCATCCGCAACTCCAGTGATAAGCTGTTTAAAATGTTTGTCAGTCACATCACCAGCGGCAAAAACTCCGGGAATATTAGTTTCAGAAGTTGCATGATTGATAACAATCTCTTTTCTGTTGTTAAGCTTGACCCCTAGCTTGTCTGCCAAATCAGAAAGTACTTCATGACCTATGGCAACAAAAACTCCCTCAACTTCAAGTTTATTTTTTCCATTAAGTGATTTGTCCAAAATAACTTCACTGACTCCAGAGCCATTGCCTTTTATCTCTGTTATATTTGTTTTAAGGATTATCTCTATTTTTTTATTCGCTTTAATCTTTTGAAAATTTATTGGCTCTGGCTTTATGTTTTCTCCTCTATAAATTATGTAAACTTTTTTCGCATGCTCTCCCAATATCAAAGCGTCTTTTGCGGCGCTATCTCCCCCGCCAACAACGGCAACAGTTTTTCCCTTGTAAAGTGGCCCATCACACAAAGCACAATAGTTGACTCCTCTGCCTTCAAATTCTTTTGATCCTTTAACATCCAATTTTTTCCATTTTGTTCCTGTCGCAAAAAGCAGGACTTTTGAAGTGCGTTCAGCTTTATTTGTTTTTAAAATAAAAAGGTCCCCTTTTTTCTTAATTTCCAAAACTTTTTCATTTTTTATTGTTACAAGATCGTAACTTTTTGCATGTTCTTCCATTTTTTTAGCAAGATCAAACCCAGAAATATTCTTAAAACCAGGATAATTTTCAACTGAATTTGTTGTTGTTATCACTCCCCCTATAGCTGCTTCTGAACCATGAGTGCTTCCAAAAACTATCGTTTTCAAGCCAAGCCTTGCACTGTACATTGCTGCAGCTAATCCTGTTCCTCCAGCGCCAATTATTGCAAAATCGTATGATTCCATGTGTTTGAAAAATAAACCACATATAAAAAACTTTCTTTACCAAAATATTTATATACTTCCAAAAAAGCATTCAAGTGGTTAAAATGGAAGAATTATACAAATCCTTTTATGTTCATGTAGGGAAAAGAGAAGACGGAACATACGGGATAATGAGGACAGGGCGTTTTATTTTTGTTTATCATTCTAAAACAGAAGCGGAAAAAGATACGAACAATAAAGAAGTAGTTATATTGGACATCGGCCCATTTGTTGATGAAAAGCGATTAATTCTTCAAGATGGGAAAAAAGGGCTAGTTAGCTGTTTAGAGATATCAAAAAGCTAAAAGCCAATTAAATACTTTTCCAAAGCTCTACAGCTCTTTTCCGGTTTTTATATAGAGCAAATAACGATAGACATTCATGCATGCTACAAAAAAACAGAAAGCTACCAACTGAGAAAAAACAACAGAAGCGAAAACTCTATGGTCCAATCTTATGAGATGTCTGGACAGAAAGAATATCGTTGGATAATAAAACAAAACCGAGACTAAAAAGGCAACAGGTGTAAAATAAAGAATATCATTGGCAAAATGTTTTACTGAATATTTTTTTGTCTTATTTCTGTCATATACTCTTGTCCCAATCCAAAAAGCAGAAGAGCCAAAAACTCCCCCAAGCACCGCAAACACGGAAATTGTGCTTGGGCTGTGCGAAAATCTTGACACTAAAAAAGCAAACAATGGAGTTCCGATTGTAGCCCCTACTTCTGCAAAAAAAAGTTCTTTATTGAAGTCAATAAAAGACCCATCCTGAAAAATATTTACCATTGTGTTAAAACGAAAAATGAATATATAACCTTTATTATTTAGTTTTTTATAATTGGCTAATCAAGGCCATACGCCTCAGAAAATATCCTTATCTTATTATATTCCTCCAAAAATGAATTTCCCTTAGAGGTTATATTATAAAACTTTTTTTCATTCTCTTTATTTTCAGTTATCAACTGATTTTTTATGAGATTCTCTATATAACTCTTTATGCTGTTGTTAGAAAGATTCGCTTTGTAAATCAAATGTGTTATCTTAGCTTTTTTTCCAGATTTTAGAATTTCTAACAAATCTTTGGTCACTTCCAATTTTGTCCTTTTTTTTGCCATTTTTTATTTTTAAATGGGTTATTAAGATTATTGAAAATCCGACAAGCAGCAATAATTCATCAATCAAATACATTAAAGGTGTAATATCATCAAATAGCCCCACAAAATTACTTATAAGTATAAGTATGAATGCTACAAATATTTTAAGACTGTTTGGAGTTTTTCTTTCTCTATAATTATGGTAAAAATGTGAGAGTAGGAATAAAATAATTATAAAAAGAGACACGTGAAATAAGGAATAGAAATAAATGCTGAAAACTATTGTGAAAACTGATAAATACAAAAAGCCAATCATGCTTTCTTTGTCTTCTATCTTAGATGTTGCCAAAAGCAAAGTTAAAAATCCAAGGATTAAAAGAGAACTATAAGTGGTAAAAACCACAAAATAAAAAACCTGCATCCTGGCAAGCTGTTCGGCAATAAAAGCAAAAAAATGTGCCTGCCTTATCACGGCATAATAATACGAAGTCAAATTCATCAGAATTTTAAATATAAAAGCAGTCCCAATAGCCAAAAATGCCCATGAAAAAATCTTGTAGTTCTTTTCTTTTGTAATAGAATATATTTTTCTGCTTTGGGTAGCAACTAAAAAACAGGTCAATACAATGAGCAAGTCAATAAGAGAATCAACTCCATAGAAATTACCTAAAGATATGTTGAAAGGCATGCAAAAAAAACACGTTTTTTCTTTATAAGCCTTATGAATTTCTCTTCTGAACTTCCAATACTAATCTCATCTTCGCATTTGATTTAAAAAGAAAAAACTTGAATCTGACATGGGAAAAAGAATAATTGAGCCTGAAGAAGTGCAGCTTCTCAGAGAAGAACTTTTGAACCAGGAAGAGCTTTTTTTGTTGAAATTTATGAACAGCTTCAATAGAAGAACACATAGAGAATGGGAAGAAATGGGACTTTGGGAATCTGCAAGTGTAAACTACTAATTTTTTATTTTTATTTTTTAATTTTAACGATTAATGAGAATTCCATCTTTTTCTGGGGCCATTAGACCTTCCAAATCTGCTTCCCTCTCCACTGCTCCTGTTTCTAGAATATCTGCTTCCTTGAGAAGAATTTCCTCTTTGAGGGCCTCTGCTGCCACCTCTGCCTTGACCAAATCTACTTCCATAAGGCCCACCTCCAAAATTTCTTCTTCCTCCTTGAGAGTTTCCCCCACTAAAATCTGACCTTTTTGAAGTCGTAAAATCAACGCTTAAAGGCTCCAACTGGGGCAATGGTTCATTTTTTATTTCCATTTCTTCATCATTGATAACTCTCCTAAAATTCTCATAATCATGGGGAGAAACAAGGCTTACAGCTATTCCTTCTTTTCCTGCTCTGGCTGTTCTTCCAATTCTATGAATGTATTCTTTGCTGGTTTTTGGAGAATCATAATTATACACATGAGAAATATCTTTTATGTCCAAGCCTCTCGCAGCAACATCCGTACAGATTAATATTAAAGATTCTTTCGAATGAAAAGATTGCATTATTGCGTTTCTCTTGTTCTGAGGCAACCCACCATGAATTGAAAGAGCATGAAGGTCATATCTCTTTAAATTTGAAGCGACCAAATCAGTGTTTCTTCTTGTATTGCAAAAAACCATAACAAACCCTGACCTTTCTTTTTTGAGCAAATTGACAAGCAATGAAAATTTTAAATTTTGAGGAACATCATAATAGACCTGCTTCAGTTTTGAAGAATCAACATAATTTTCAACCTCAACATAAACAGGACTTTTCATATATCTCTTTGCAAGAAATTCAATGTCTTTTGAGATTGTAGCTGAAAACAATAGAGTTTGTCTTTGTTTAGGACACTCGTTGATTATTTTCTGGACATCCTCTACAAAACCCATATCAAGCATCTTGTCAGCCTCATCCAAAACCAAAAACCTTACTTTGTCTAAATGCAATGTTCTTCTGCCTAAATGGTCTAAAATCCTGCCAGGAGTTCCGACAACTATCTCTGATCTCCTTAAAGCCTGAATCTGTGGCCCCATGGAAACGCCGCCATAAATCTCATTTATGTTTAATCCGTAATAACGTGACAAAACTTTTAAATGCTGTGCAACCTGTTCTGCCAATTCTCTTGTAGGGGTTAAAATCAAAGCCTGTACCCCTTCATTTTTCTTGATTTTTTCTATTATTCCTACACCAAAAGCAAGAGTCTTCCCAGATCCAGTCGCTGAGCTTCCTATCAAATCCTTTCCTTCAAGAATTAATGGTATTGCTTTTTTCTGTATCTCACTAGGTTCATGAAAATCAACATCACGTAATGCTTTCAAGATATCTTCGCTTAGTTTTAATTGTCTAAATTTTTCCATATTAATAATCTGTAAGAAAAGAAAATTATGAGGGTATTTAAAGTATGATGTTTTGAATTTTTTAAATCTGGCCTGTCTGGCTGAATTTTTTCATTGCCTGTTCAAGGATAACTTGCGGCGCAAATCCTTTTCTGCTGCAGGCTTTGATAAACTCATCGTAAACGGCTTGATCAACATTATAATCCAACTTTCTTTTCTTTGCTCCAGGTGGTGTTGCTGCCATGGATTATAGAAATATTTTTAGTTTATAAATTTTGAGTAAAAATATTAATACGTAAAAAATTAAAATTTAGAAAAATTATTCCTGCACAATCAAAGTGCCAGTCATTTCCCTGTGCCCAGAACCACAAAATGTTGGACAGTGGAACGTAAATGTTCCCACTTTGTCTGCAGTAAATTCAACACCATCAACACCACCAACATTAAAATCTGGAACTGCAATTCCATGAGTTGTGTCTATGCTGTTTACGACAATCTTAACAAAATCTCCTTTTTTGACAGTAATAATGCTTGGAGTGTACTCGAACCTTTGTGCATCAAGAGTTATCACTTTTGTCTGATTATTGTCTCCAGAGGCTACAATATTACTACTTCCCCTGTCACTATTTGTTCCAGGCAAATTGGATGAACTACTTGAACTATTTGGCTTGTTAAAGATCAAAAATCCGACTATGACAATTACTGCAAGTGCAACCAAAACAGCTATAACTACTTTTTTCATTTATGTTTGACCTCCTTATATCAGATGAATATGGAATCTAAGACCCCATTGTTTTATTTTAAATCTTATTGTAATTTAAAAGCTTTGTGAATCTTGGTTTGTTCTGTTCACATCAATTTATTGGAATTTTCTAACTCTTGCATCCTTCGCAAATCATTTAAAATAAAAGAAACTTGTAATGCTGAGGAAAATATGGGTCTTATCAGCTTTTTTAAAAAATTATTGAATGAAGGTCAAGTTGAAGAATCAACAAAACTGCCCAGGAAGATAGCCTTTAATGAAGTTCAAGATTGGATTAATAATAAAGAAGAAGAAATCAAAACCAGAGAAAAAAAGCTCCTATCTTTAATTAGTGATAAGGTCTTGTTTGAAATTAAAAATCTTGAAATGCAGCTTGAAATCTTGGAAAGATTCGATTTTGAAAGAAGAAAAGATAAAGAAAAGATAGAATTGATTGTAAGGGAAAATTGGAAAAATTATGTTGATTATGTGAGAAAATTCATAAGCAATTTCAAAGAGTTGCAAGAAAGCAATTTTGAAAAATTCATAATAAAATCCAATGAAATTTTTGTTAATTTTAGCAAAAAATCCCATATGAGCTATGAAAAAGCCACTTTTTTGATTGGAAAAGAAATGGCTGACGTTAAAAATAGTATAATTGATCTCTCAAAATATTTCAAAAATGTATTTAAGGAGAATAAGGATATTATTGATTATTCAAAAAAAATATTTTCAGTGAAGTCTAGACTAGATCAGTTTAATGGCATTAATAAAAATATAATCAAAATTGATGAAAAAATTAGTATTATGGGAGACAAAATAATTGAAGTTAAAGAAAAAGACAAAAAGTTTTTAGAGGAAGTTGAAAAAGTCAGCAAAAACCCAGATCACCTCGATAATTTAAGCAAAAAAAATAAAATAACATCAGATAAATCAGATTTGGACAAAGAAATTTATAAATTAAAAGAGATGATTGATTTTAAGCGTTTAAAAAATATTTTTCATGGTATTGAGAAAAAGAGTGAAATAGTAAATAGCTATAAAGAAAATTTCCAAAAATCTTTCTATAAAGACAATGGAGAGAATATATTAAGCTTGATTAGCGAAGCTAATTTAAACAATGAGTTGATATCTGAAAAGATAAAAAAACTCAATCACAAAAAAGATGAAATTGAAATATTAGAATCACTGATTAAAGAAGATGCTACAGCACATCTATTTGACAAAATTGAAAAAATAAAGATTGAAATTCATAATTTAACTCACGAAAAAGAAGAAGAAACAAAAATGAAGGAAAAACTTAGCTTAAGAAAGAAAGAAATCATAAATTTAATAAGAGAAGAAATGAATAACTTTAATATAAACGTTGAGGATTAATACATAACCCATGAAAAAAGAAATTCACAAAGCGGAAACACGAGGCAAAAGTGATATTAGCTGGTTGCACTCAAGATTTAGCTTTAGCTTCGCCAATTATCATAATCCAAACAAAATGGGTTTTGGAAAACTGCGTGTTTTAAACGATGATGTCATTGAGCCAAGCAAAGGATTTGGCTCTCATCCGCATGATAATATGGAGATTATAACTATTCTCACTGAAGGAGAGTTGATTCATAAAGACAGCACCGGAGTTGAAGAAGTACTGGCGCCCGGAAAGATACAAGTTATGTCCGCTGGTTCAGGAATAGTGCACTCAGAATATAATAATTCTAAAACTGATAAACTAAAACTTTTTCAAATCTGGATTGACGCTAAAAAACAAGATATTAAGCCGAGCCATGATAAAAAAACTTTCAATCTTAATAAAAATTCTTAAAGATCAATTCAGACATAATTGGTTTTTTGTTTTAACTGACAGAAATTTTTACAAAAGTTATAGCAAGTATGGTGAAACTTTGACAAAAAATAGCATTCTAACTAAAATAAACAAATTGGTTAAGAATAATGAAAAATAACGATTTACGAACAATGGAATTTTCACCTTTTTTGGTGATTTTTATTGTTTCTAGCGACGACAATATTTTTTTAGAATTCCGTTTGGAACACCCTACTAAAGGAGGCTTTACAGACAATTGTAAGGAGGCAACTTGCAGAGCTAAAAATGCAAAAGTTTATAAATAAGACTATTCTTACTAGTCTTACAATGGAAATAGAAATAACCAAGATAACCTCTAAAGGACAGGTAGTAATTCCTCAAGACATAAGGGATAAAGCTGGGATAGAGGAAGGAGAGAAGTTTTTTGTTTATGAAAGTGGAGACTCTATTATCCTAAAAAGAACAAAAAACTTCAAGTCAGCAAAAAGCATGGAAGAATTTGACATAGTCTTCAAAAACGCTTGGGAAACAGCAAAGGCTAGAAATATCTCTAGAGAAGACGTGGAGAAAGAGATAAAAAGTGCAAGAGATAAGAAAAGATAATGCTAAGAATAGTTCCTGACACGAATGTATTGATTTCTGCCTTTATATCAGAAGGAAATGAATACAAGTTCTTGAGGCTGGCCAGACAGGGAAAATTTCACTTAATTCTGTCTTCTGAAATATTAGAAGAATTTAATGAAGTTATAGCCAGAGATAAATTCGGATTCTCAGCAAGGCAAATAACAGATTTTAACACCCAACTACTTTTGACTGCTTCCGAGATAGTCTCACCTAAAGAAAGGCTAAAGGTAGTAAAAGATGACCCAGATGACGATAAGATTATAGAAACAGCCGTTGAAGGAAAAGCAGACTATATTATTAGCGGAGATAACCATTTGCTTAAAATAAAGGGGTTTAGAGGTATTAAGATAATGAATGCTGGGGAGTTTTTGAGGACGCTCTAATGGTCAGAGAGAATGGGAAAATTAGAGGAAAGTGTTTGAAAGATAGTATAAAAATCCATAGAAAGGTATAAAATTAAAGGATTTATTGATTTGGTATGAACAACGAGGAATACCATAATGATCCTGAAAAGAAAGCAAGACATGAATTGATAAATCCCTTACTTGATAAAGCAGGATGGAAAATTCAAAATTACAAGGTAGCGAATCCTCATAGTTCTAAAGGTGTTGCTGTAGAATATTTTCAGATAGGAAAAGATCAAGCAGATTATATTCTTTTTGTTAATGGGCAAGCACTTATAAGTTCAGAAGCAAAATTATTAATGAAATAAACAATCTTTAAATTTTATTATTTCTTAACCACTGCATCAATAACATTGTCAAACTTCTTTCTTTTATCCAGCATCTGATAAAGCTTCTTCATCTTTTCATTTAGCATTTCAACTTCTTTCTCTATTTTTGTTTTATCTTCTTCAAGCAAAAGTTTTTCTTTTTGTATGTAACCATCAAGCCCAAGTCTCTTGGTGTAATAATTAATCATCTTGAAATCAGACCATCCGCCCCTTTCTCTTAACAAATCCAGACTCTGTCCAGTTTTTTGGAATAACTGCCTGAAATGAATTGCTCCGGAGTGTCTTAAATCATAAAGAGTTATATTCTTATAAAATTCTCCGCCCTCTGATTTTCTGCCATCCCAAAGCTGTTTAGCAACTTCTTGCATTGATTGATTAAATAATGGTGGTGAAAAATTAAACAAATAATCATTTTGCTTCAGTTCGTATTTCTTAATATATTTTAAAATTATTTCTCCTGAATAGACTAAATTAAATTTCCTGCCAATTGTCTTAGATATTTCTTTAGGGATGTTTATCCAAACTTCATTTTTCTTTTCAAATATATTTTCAACCTTTAAACTTAAAAGTTCAGTTGGTGCTCTTATTATGCTGTCAAAACAAAATAAAAGAATTGTCTGTTTATCTTCGTCAAAATAACTCCTAAATTTGTCAAACTCTTCCTTAGTAAGCCAGACAAAATTGCTTTCTCTTTTATCTTCGTTCTTAAAATCTTTTAAGTCTATGACTATATCTTGAACTACAACACCTTTCCTCCTGTTTTCTTTTCTCAGCCAATTCCAGAAAGCCCTAAACCTTTTGATATAATCAATAGAATGGCTTTTACACCATTCGTAAAAATAATCATTAACTTGTTTTTCAGTAATCTTGGAAATATCTTTGACACCTTGCTTTTGTAATCCTAAAAAAATGCTTCTTAATTTGCTTCTGTTTCTGTTGGCATATCCAATAGTCTTTGTTTTGCTTAGATAATCAAAATAATTTACAAAGAAATCAGAATTTGTTTTTGTTAATCCACCTTCAATATAGTCTGGCGTTAGTTGCTCTTTCCATGCCTCAAAAATTTTAGCATGATTAAAAACATCTTTCTTCTGCATTCTAAATAGAGGAAAAATGGGTTTATATATTCTTCGACGCCCTACAACGCCCGCACCGTAGACCTTACCATCTTGGTTGATTCGGTGGATGGTCTTTTTCTTTTTGATTATTATGGTCTAAATTCTTCCGATACGATTGTGTGCGATCTCTGGACTTTTTATATGTTGTGGATGAAGGATGGATTGAAGTCATAGAAAGTTTTATATCTGTTTGAGCATAATATTGTCCGTACAAAACAAAAACGATCAAACCTATAAAAAACAATTTATTCGGCTTCATTGACTAACCTCTTGTATATTTTATTTGCAAAAAAGCTTAACAAGGAAATTGTTAAAACAGCATATAAAAATACAAATGGTATAAGATTCTTATAAAAATCTCCAACAGCGTTTATTAATTCAATAATATAGAGAATCATTGAAAATAGAATCCATGTTAATAATGTAGAAATAAAAAATAATAAAGATTTTAGTTTTGAATAGAATTTATTATTTACCTTATTATAAATTATCCACACTAATCCATTCCAAAAAATAAATGAAGCAATAATTGTGATTGGTAAAAATAATACAATGAAAATTCCTCCTTCACTGGGAGGGATAATTTCCACCCCAAAAATTAAGGCAGAGATAATGCCAACCAAAGTAACTATAACTCCTGCAGGAATAAGAGAAGAAACTCCAAGTATGAGTTTAAAAGATGTATTAAAAGTTGAATAAATCACTAAAAGAATAAAGATCACAATTGGAATTAGATAAGATATCAAAATTAAAAATAATGTTTTATTTTTTTCTTCTGAACTACTTTTTACCATTTTTATTAATTTACAACGCTGATTTTACCCCTATTGTATGTTTGTTGAATAATTCTCTTAAGTTCTTTCTCAGAGAGGTGGGGGTTTTCTCTTTTTCCATTTTATTTTTGTAACAAACTACCTATTTTTTTGGTCAATATTTTCATAGGGAGCCAATTAGTTATTGAAATAGCCATCTTCATTTTTTCTTGTCCTTCATAATACGGATGATCCAACCCTGGAAAAATGCCAATTTTATTCTTTTTAATAAAATATGATAGTTTCTTATCAGACAATTTCATAAGTTTCTCATACAACTTATTTTTAGGCTTAAAAATATCCAGAAGTTTTGAAGTTAGAGTCGAATAATCTTCTTTGCTTTCTAACAATTTTATGAACTCTTCTACATCATACTTGCTTAGACAAGGTCCGTCTGTGGCTATAATTCCCATAACTTCATTAGTAAAAGAATCTCCTAAATCTTCTCCTTCTCCATCATCATATTCTGGATCATGAGCCCATATATAATCTTCCCAAGCCGATAGTTCTTTATTGCTAAGTTTTCCCTTAATAAAATCCTCAAGTACTCTAATTAACATTTTTCTCGTTAAGACCATATCTGGGAGCAATTTTTTCCCATCCCTATGACTAAAAACAATGCCTTTTTCCTTCCATTTCATGCAAAAATAAGGAAATAAGCTCTTAATAAATTTTCTCCCTCAAACCTCCCTATACACCCAAAGTAAAAAAGGCAAATTCTCGCCATTTTTTAATTCCTTTATTATTTTCTCGAATTCCTTGGCATCCCTATGAAAAATAAGCTTGTAGGCGAATTTTGAGCGCTTTTCCTTAAGCTCTGGGAATTCAACAAAGAGATCTTTCTTTAGTTTGATAGTGTTCCATGCTTGGGCACTCTCGCTGTATGCGACTTTTCCTTCACTATCCACTATTTTTCTCGGGACGAGTGTTTTCTTTTGCATGGTAAGATCACCCCTTCATCCCTAAGATGTTATTTTCAAGTAACTAGTCTACATAAATCCTTTGGAGATTTTTTTGGTAAAAACTATGGAAAAGCTTATAAAAGGTGGTAATTTCACCAAAAAATGGGCAAAGAAGTAGATGAAAAGGATAAGCTCATCCTTTTTGAGCTTCTCCAAGATTGCAGACAATCTTTGGCAAAAATTGGGAGAACAGCTGATCTCCCTCAGCAAACAGTTAGTTATAGAATCAAACGTCTAGAAGACCTGGGAATTATAAAAAAATATACAATAAACATCGACTATTCCAAATTAGGATTTAACAGGCATTCTCTTTATCTAGACATTAAAGGAATAAACTTGGAAGAGGCAGACGATTATTTAGCGGAAATTATGAATATAAAATATGTCAGCTGTTGTTATACACTCCATGATGCAAGCGAGTGGAAGATTTATGTTTCAATCTGGACAAGAACTATAGAAGAATATGATGACATACAAACTAAGATTTTAAGCAAGTTTAAGGGAAAAGTAAACAATTATCTTTCTTTCCAGAGCATTAAATCCTTTACTTATTTTGCAAGAAGGCTTAACTCAAAAGAAGAATCGCAAGTTGACATAAAATTTTCTTCTGAAAAGTATGAAATATCTGATGTTGACTGGAAAATCTTGGACAAACTAAAAGAAAACTCAAAAATCCCAACTCTTGAACTCGCAAAAAAGTTAAAAATAAATGCAAACACTATTGTAAGAAAGATAAATGAGCTGAAAAAGAAAGGAATTATCCAAAGATTTTATCCATTATTGAATGCAAAGAAAATGGGCTATTATGAATACACCTTCATTTCCCGTGTAGATCCATCTTATAAAAAAGAGATAGAGGAGTTTATTGAATACACAAAAAAAGATCCAAGATTCATAATGGTCATAAAAGCTGTTGGATATGTCAATCTATCTTATTCATTTCTTGTGGAAAACTATGAAGAGCTTAACGAAATAAAATCAACTGTTGAGAGTATTTTGGGTGAGGCAGTTATTGATAACTTCAAGATTGAAATAGAGAATATGGTTGGGTAACTAATTCTTCGTCGAACTAATGTAATTCTGAACTTGGCTTACAATGTCATTAGAACTTAAGCTTGTGCTTTCCCAGACATTTAATACTTTAAAAGAACTGCTTGACATATTTGTGTAGTTTTCGCCATTTGTAATATAGTTGAAAGCCCATATTTGATTGTTATAAAATGCGACTTTGTCAAAGCTTCCTGTTTTTTGGGTTCCGTTGAAGTATCTTGCGTCCAAAGGTAAATCAGTGTAAATTGTTGCATTTGGAATTGCATTGCTTATTCCTTGAATAACTGCATTTCTTGCTTCTGTTTCATTTGTCACTGGCTGAGCTATTGTCAAGGTGTAGTTAGAGTTAGCAAACCCGCAGTTGCCGTAAACATCACACGCCTTGCAACTCCATTTGTAAGTTCCTTGATTGCTTGACCCATAATGTAAGATAAACTTCCTATCGTTATCCCAGACATAAAAGTTATTTGGAATTCCTCCAGTTCTTTCCTTGTCATTCCATATTCCGTACCCCAAGGATAATATGGGGTACCATGATTCATTTTTTATTTGATTGAATGAAGAATTCAAGTGCACAATTAATCCGCTAGGATTTCCGACAGAGTAATAGAAATTTGTTTCATTGTTAGTTGCTCCTATAACATTTTGTATTCCTGTCGAGTAATTTGAAAGATAACCGCAATTTTTTGTGTAAAGGAAAGTGTCTCCATTATTTCCATCTATGAGAATTAGGTTAGTTGAATTAAGAGTAATTGTTTGCGGATAAGTTGGCCTTTGCCCTATTGGGAAAGTGCACCCTCCGATTTTTGACCCAGTCATATTGATGTACGAAATATTAACATAATCATAATCAAAAATCGCTGCAGTATTGCTGTCATTCATAACAATTGCTGTTGGAGAGCTTGTAAATCCTGCGACTGAAAAACCATCACTCATATTAGCTCCAGTAGCATTTAAATGGTATACGAATTTATTCATGCATAATAGCAAATAATCAGTTGCATTTTTCTTAGTCATTCCATAGCACTCTTGGCTTGTGATGCTTGACGCAACCCCGTCTGTCTGGTTTTGATAATCTGTTCTTATATCCAAGGGGAAAGTGTAATTAACATTGTTCAGTCCAGAGATATTAGTTGTTACAGAATGCCATTTGTTGCTCCAGTTTCCAAATAATGTAACATTTTTTACAGCAGTTGCATCGCTGACATTGCAGACAAAATAGTTTGAGTATAAACTGGAATTATAGTTGTTAATTGGGCTGATAAGATTTATCGTTGGAGAATTGTACTCAACCTCTGTCCAGTTTGTAAAATTAAAATTGTCTATATAAAATCCCTCCAAAGCAGTTGCGTAAGGATAATGGCTTTGGTGAATATCTAATTTTATATTTGATGTCAAAGCTGAAAGGTTTGATGAAGAAATCGTATCGCTAAGAACCAAGCTTTCGTTAATATAAACTTTTATAGCTCCGCTTGTTCCGTTAAATTCAAGCCTGAACTTGTGCCAGTTTCCATCGGTGATATTAGTTGATGCCGAGTTTTCTATTGTTGAATTGCTCGCATAAGCTGTTGCCCATCCGCAATGCCACGATGTTGCTGTGTCAAAGTAAATTCCCACAGAGGTTTCATCACTGTAACCACAGGCAGATCCAATCCTTATCCATATTCCATTTGTTGATGCATTGTAATATCCATCTCTTGTTATTGTGGAGTTTGTTATCCATATTCCGTCAATTCCTGCTTTGCTTTGTGTCAAGGTGTAATCTTTGTACAAAAACTCAACAGTGTAATTATCTGCTTTTGGATAGCTTCCCCCACTATAGGCTGATCCTCCCGTGTGGGCGTAACCGCTTCCAGAAGAAACATTCATCATGCTGTTTTGATCAATAACAATGCTTGCAGCGTCGGCTGTCTGCGTTCCCCAAAAATCAGGATTAAGATACGGGCCTTCTGGATCTCCTGAATAATCAAAAGTGTCTTGATAAATAATATTCTTTATTAAAGTTGCAGAACTTAAGCTGATCAAAGCCAGTGCTAAAATTAAAATTAATATTTTTTTCATATTATTCCTGCCTGTTTTAATAAAGTTGATAATTTCTCATGGTATTTTCCATCACAAGTTGCTGTTGAATAGGCATTCATTGAGTTTTTGTTTGCTTTGTTCAGAGTAACGCAATTGTTTGTTTCGGTTGGATAATCAATTATAACGGAAATTTCTTCTTCCCCATAGGGCAATGAAATTGTTGTGTAGTCTATCTCTCCAATAGGAGATTGAATATTTGCATCTGTTGTTTGAATAATATCTGCAGTTGTTTCATTAATTATAGTTTCATTTGTTATGTTGAAATCTTGAATCACCAAATTATCCGAAACATTTAGCTGACTATCATTTACAACATTTGTGTCATTAGTTTCATTTATAGATAATATCAGTGGAACTAAAAGTAAATATAATCCAAACAAGGCTATTAAAACCAATTTCACTTTACCTTTTTTATCTAGTTTGATTTTCATTTTAAACTCCTATTTGCATACTTTGTGAATCTGATGTGCCTTGAGCCCATGCTGTTGCATTTACAGTGTATGACCCAGAGGTTGTATAATTGTATTCAAAAACAACATACTTGCTTTCATTTATAACCAATGTAGAGTTAAATTGGGAATACGTTGTTAGATTGTCTCCAGTATTGACTTTCCATGCCACATTACTAAGAGTTGAATTTCCAATATTTTTTATGAAAAATCCAAAGGTTCTTTGTTTTTGCTCATTCCAGTAAAGCTGTGATAGGTTTGTAACGTCAATTAATGGCTGTTGCTGAGATGTTTCTGTTATTGTAACATTCCATCTGCTCGTTATATTTGAAATTGAAGGATTACTGGTTTTATTTGCAAAAGCAAAAAATTCATAAGTTCCATTATTTCCTGTAGCATTTACCCAAAAGGTAACGAGCTGGCTTTGATTCACGCTTAGATTAATTGCTCTTGGATTGCTTTGATTCGTATAAAACGGCACGGCACCAATTGTTGAATTTATCAAACCTTTTATTCCCTCTGGCACACCACCAGTTGTATATGTTATGTTAAGATAAGGTCTCTGTAAAACTGTACCCATCTCTTTAGAATAATAGTCCCTACTTCCAGCAATATTTAAATTTCTTATAACTAACGTGACATTATTATATCCTCCAGAAAATGTTTCTTTTACTAATCCAGTAGCATTGAAATTATATCTATTCCCAGAGGATTGCGATTGATTAGTTACATTATAAGCAGTTTGATTATATGATGGTCTAGAATTCCATGTTAAATTTTCCTCTGTCCAAGAACAAGGGTTAAAACATGCATGCAACTCATTAGTCGTGTTCTGAGTTAAACTGTAATACATCCAAGAAAAAACCGCATCTAAAATTTCATTTCCACTTTGCAAGGAGCTTAAATTAAACATTATCCAAGAATCTCTGGCAAAACTATGAGAATATTGAAGCAAAGATAAATAATCTCCATCATAGTTAGTATCTGGTGAATTATAAGATGTATACACATCATTTAAATTTTCTGTATCTGCATCTTGTAAAGTAATTGTAGTTGAATTTCCACCAATTTCTAAAATTTTTCCTAAGCCGAAATTAGAAGTATATACCTTTTTAGCAGAGGATTGCTTGACATTATTATTTATTTTAATATCAGAATAATCCTTGTATGAATTTTTTACAATGTTCTCGTTTGATAATTTAGAATCGTTTACTTCCCATAGTCTTATTGGGATGTTTTGATTAAGTTTATTATTTGAAATTTCTAGTTCAAACTGAATTGAAGTGTAATTAAAATCTAACACATTTAATTTGTAATCATCATCACTGTCTAAATATTTAATCTCAAAATTTTTATTTTTTAGACTCCTAGCATCTTCAATTTTTTTCCATTCTCCATCTTCAAAAACATTCCTTATACCAGAATATAATGTCGTTGTGCAAGTATTTCCATTGCAGATTGTATCACTACTTTTTGTGTAAGTAGTCACAGGCTCTGGATCCAAGCTCACATTGATCTCTCCGCAATCTGCATTTTTGCACGTGACATTAAGAGTTACATTAAAAAATTGATTCTTTGTTGTATTAATACTCGTTGTGGGATAAATTAAATTTAAATTAATGCTTGGTGATGGCTGTTGTTGTGTTAAATTAATTATAAAAGTCCAATTTGAGTTAGCCCAATCGCTTTGAGATGCATTGTCATAAGATAGGCAATTCCATTTATAACTTCCATTGCCTAACATTTTTGTAAATGTCGTAGAATTTGAAACTCCAGAAACCAATTTTGTTTCATTTGCATGCCATCCCCCACTCCAATTTCCATAAAGAGTAATATTGGCTAGGTTTTTATCATCGGTTTCTGAACAATTAAACACAACGTTGCTTTGGTTTAAAATCGAGTTATTTGTTGGGCCGTTAAGAGTTGTTGTTGGTGGGCTGTCTGTGACATACTGGCAAGAACTATTGCAATTTCCAGTTCCTACAATTACTCCATTACATTGCGAACTAGCAGTACAACTAGAAGCGAAAGTTGAAGATCGACAGATGCTATCATTTCTGTCCTGACCATTTGCACTGGAAGTGCATTTGTCGGCAAAATAAGTTTCTTCGTCAGAACAAGTAGTTATATTGGTATTTGCAGTTAGCCCATCACAAAGAGGTTGTGAGCAAGAACAACCAGTTTCTCCACATTCAAAAGTAGTGTTCACATCTAGATAATTACAAGTAGAACTACATTCTTCTTCGTAATAAGCAACACCTATGCATTTGTTCAAATCAGTTCCTGCTTGTTTTTCATCACAGTCATTTATTCCATTATTTGTTGACACCTCACAATAATTTGTTTCCTGACCATCAAAATAAGTGTTATAAGGTGAAAAGCACCAACCATCATCAGTTAATCCGACTCCATCATTATCACAATATCCTGAAGAACATTGAGAGTCTAAAGTGCAAGATTGCCCGTTGCTTTTTTTGTTAACACAGCTCCACGTACTCCAACTTCCAGCTTTATTACAATATTGGCTAGCAGAACAGTCGGTGTCATTAAAACAATTTAAGACGTAAATGTCAGGGTCGTTAATATAGCCAGGATAAAAAGAGTTAAAATACGCCCAACAACAATAATTGGGCGTGTCGTCATATGCTAAAACTCTCTCAGTGTGAGCCACTCCTGGAGCAGTCACGGTGGTTCTTGTGCCAGTGTTTGCTATCTCTATTCCATCACATCCTCCTTGACAATATCTTTGACCACCTATATCTTGAGTACAATCTTCATCTGGATTATCTACATCATAATACATTTGTTGAGCATCAACTCCAGTCCACCCAATATTATATTGTCCAATAACATATGGATCCCAGTTATCATTAACAGCTCCCCAACTTATATCATTTGGAACATCATCATACCAATTAGCTGCCAATCTTACGTCACAATCTCCAAAATTGTATTCATAACACTGATAATATCCTGATTCGGTACAACTGTTACCGTTACCAGTTGTGTTTCCTTCACCTCCAACACAACTTTCATCATAAACGCACTGTGTTTCAGATTGGCATACATCAGGAGTACAACTTCTTGTTTGTGGTCTTTGCTGTGAATTACACCCTCCAGTTCCACATCCTCCTGAAAAACTCCAAGAACTACAGCTACATGCTGTTGGAATTGAATCCAAAGCTGCATCTACATCAATTCTTTTCCAACTTCCAACAGAATCTCCAGTAGTTTGCAAAATATTTTTTACACTTAAGGGAGTTAAATCCGATTTCTTTTGTCTTAATAATGCTACTGCTCCTGCAACATGTGGTGCTGCCTGAGAGGTCCCACAATATGCTGGTCCTGAAGCAGTGATCCAACACCCTGGCGCCAACAAATCAAGTTCAGGTCCCCTATTAGTAAAACAAGCAATATTATCCACTGCAGGATAGTCTGCACAACTAAATGGTAAAATACCTAATTCTCCGAGCCAACATGCTCCAAACAATAACGTTCCTCCATTTACCTCTTTACACCAATCAACTTCTTGGCTTCCATTTCCAAAATCATAAGTTGCCCCAACAGCAATTACTTTATCATTACAAGCAGGATAATGAATTTCATCTTCATCATCATTGTTTCCAGAAGAGGCTATTAAAGTTATTCCAGCATTATAAAGAAGATCTATCTCAGGATTAGCCCAATTTGTTCCGCATTGACCATCTCCATTATCAAAACCAAGGCTCATCGTAACTACAGAAATATTATATGTATTACGATTATTGTAGCACCAAAGCAAAGAATCTGCAACATCATCCTCATCACAAGTCGCTCCTCCGGGACAAGCTCTTAAAGCAACAAGACGCGCGTCGGGTGCAATTCCTGTGTTTGTAGAATCAGAAGAAGCAACGATTCCTGCAACATTTGTTCCATGGCCATATTCATCTATTGGGTCAGAATCTGGTACAACATAATCATACCCTCCAGCAACTTTACAAGTTCCCCCAAAACATCCTCCTAAATCCCCACGAGTATAATCTACACCCGTATCAATAACACAAACAGTTTGACCTACTCCAGAATATCCAGAACTCCATGCATTATCTGCATTTATTAAAGGAGCACTTTGAGCCAGATGTAAATAACCACCTTTCTTAATATTTATTTTTTCTACCCTTCCATCATTTAATAACTTATTAAACCCTTCTTCAGTGATGTTTCCAGAAAAGAATACTCCAAAATCAGATTTTCTTTCTAATATAAATTCATTTTCCGAGAGAGTCGATAGGACAGATTCGGAAGTGCCTTTATAAATGCTCCATCTCTCCTCATCTTTTTGTTTTTGAGTATTTATTGAATCGCTTTTTTGAACGGAAATATCGGAAAAATCTTTCATTCTTATCATGACAGAAACCAGGTTTTTTTCTTCAGATGTTTTGTTCATTGATTGATTAGCAAACTTTTCTGTTATTTCATTATCATACTCTACCCCTTTTTCGCTAATTCCTGCTCCTTTAACAGCACCCACTAAATTAACTAAAATTAAAATAAAAGTCACCGCAACTATGGCTATCTTTTTTTCCATTGTCTCTTTCTGTTCAATTTAACCAACAAAATTATCAAGATAATAATTAAAACAGCAGGCAGAAAAAAAATCAGCATACCATTAGCAGATGTTACGTCAGCAAGGGTATGTAATGATCCTCCTTTCTTAATGCTTATGCTTAAAACTCTCTCATCTCTCAACAGCTTCTCAAAACCTTCTTTACTTATATTTCCTGAAAAAAATACGCCAAAGTCGGATTTTCTTTCTAGTATGAATTCTTCTTCTGAAAGATTAGACAAAACAGCATCGGATGTATTTTTATATACACTCCATTTCATGTTGTCTTTTATGGTTTCAATTTCGACAGAATCATTTTTATTAATGGTAATATTAGAAAAATCTTTAACATCAATCATAACAGATACCCATTCACTAGTTAGGAATTGCCCTATTATTTCTTCATCATATTCAACACCAACATCTGAAACTGAAGCTTGCACATAAGTGGAGTTAATAGAAAATAAGATTAAGATAGAAAAAAATACCAAAATAAGTTTTAGTTCTTTTTCCATTTATTATTTGCCTCCTCCTATTTTTTTGATTATAAAATTTGCTGATCGAATTGATTTATATCTTCCTGTAGCACTTATTGAATTCAGTCTTACTGAGATATCATCTGCATTATCATTGTCAAGGTCAATGTTTTTTATCTCATTTAATCTTAGAGTAAAGTTTGCATCCGAAGTGTCTATTTGATTCTTTTCTAAACTTTCAGTATTTAAAGACAAAACACTAAAATTTGCATATTCGTCCTTAACTCTGCTTGTCTGAACAATGTATCTCTTCCCATTCATACTAAACTCTAACCCTCCAGATTTCATGTTATAGGAATTGCCATTTTCAGTTAGTTCTGTCATTATAGCTGGCATGGATCCGCCCCCACGATCTGGGTTAGGAAGTCTTTTTGTAGGGTTTGAATCATTATTAGACAAAGCGGACTGAATCTGTAAAGTAAAAACAAAGAGCAATAAAAAAGAACAGATAATTAATAACTTTAACCTCTTTTCCCACATAATTATTTCAAGACCCACATATATATAAACTTATTTTATGAAACCTTTTTCATATGTTATTTTAGTAGCTTTCTTTTATTACTTTAATACAGTAAAAGAAAAATTATCTTCTTCTGAAAACCACAATCATAATTAGCAAGAACAAAATTCCAACAATCAAAATCGGAATTATCCAATTTTCTATTTTAATGCTAGAAGTAGTAGATTTCATTTGTATCGGTTTTTCATTCCCAAGTTCTATAGTGTTGTCATCAAAATTCAATGTTTCAAAATTTGTTTTTTTAGGTTGTTCAACATTACTTGAATCATCAATCAACAAATTTTTGGTATGAGAACTTCCACTACTGCTAGTGTCTCTTATTTCGTCTATATCAAAATCCCATGTCGCAGAAACACCCTTATTTCCATACTCGTCTGTGCATTCAATCCTCCAGTCATAGTTTTCATCGCTGTCTAAATCAACTCTGAATGAATTTTCCACATCCTTTTCCACACTGCTGTCTGTTTCTTCCACGTCACCATTAACAATCAATTTACAGCTACTTATACTAGATTCATCAGAAACTTTATATTTGAAAGTTATTTTTATATTGGAGACCAGGAAGCCCAATCCCCAAAATCCGTCAATGTTTTTTTATTAGTACCATCAAGGTTAATCATAGAGATTCCCTCACCATCACTATCTGTATAAATAATTTTATCTCCTTTTGGAGACCAGGATGGATTAAATCCTTTTGTCAAGGAAAATATTTCTTTAGTTTCTACATCTACTATTTTAACCTCAGTTGTTGAATAGACTATTTTATTTCCATCAGGGGACCAAGAAGGGGAATTCCCCTCTGCAATAAATCTGTCGTTATTTCCATTAACATCCATTATATGAATTCTGGAAAAAGATCCTCCATTAGGACCTCCGCCCCCTCCAGCTACAGAAAAGATATATGCTATCCTATTTCCATCTGGAGAAACTTCTAGGTTGCCATGGTAACCTTCAGAGATAACTTTACCTTCAGCATTTGTAATGTTTATGATTCCTATTCCGTTAAATTCTCCTAAGCTAGCTGTAGAAGATGAATAAACAAGACTTTCGCTGTTGGAAGTCCATGAAGGATAGCTTCCAGATGTTATAAATTTTTTATCTGTTCCATCAATATTTATTGTATAAATGCTATGCCATCCAAAAGCGATTTTATCTCCTTTTGGAGACCATTCTGGATACCGCCCATAATGAATTCCAACATCTGTTAATTTTTTTACCTCAGAGCCATCAAAATTCATTGTATAAATCACTCCTTCATTACTAAAAGCAATTTTATTTCTAATGTCAATTATACTTGCTCTACACTCATTATCTATACAGGAAAAACCGCTATCACAATCAGAGTTTGCACAGCATTCATAAGTCAAACATTGATGATTTTCTAAATGAGTGCAATAACTTTCACAAATAATTTCTTGGCAGATGTAATTCACACATTCTTGATCTTCAGCACACTCTCCACTATTACTACATTCCCAAGTTCCACTATAATATTTTCCTCCTGTTGCGTCTGCTAATTGTGATGGTCCCTTATTAGTAGAATCTCCTCCAAAATTCAAGATTCCTTTTTCATTCAAAACAAAGGCTGAAACTCCAAGCCCCAGTACAAGAACAATAAGAATTATTAGCATAGTATAAATTGCTCTTTTATCCATGACAATTCGTAGACATTATATTATATAAACATTGTTATAACTTCCAGTCTATTTGAAGTATTTTCACAATTTTATTTGTTACTTACATAAGGTAAAAGAAAATTATCTTCTTCTGAAAACCACAATCATAGCTAGCAAAAACAAAATTCCAACAATCAACATTGGAATTAGCCAACTTTCTATTTTTACTTTAGAATCAATGGATTTCACCTGTAATGGTTTTTCACTTCCAAGATCTATAGGACTGCTGTCAAAATTCAATGCTTCAAAATTTATTTTCTTGGGCTGTCCATTATTTGTTGGCTCAGTGGTAAGGATTTTTATACGAGAACTTCCACCGCCGTCAGAGCTACTTTTTCTGTCTATACTTATTCCTCTTGTTTCAGAAATTCCTCTGTTTCCATAAACATCAGTGCATTCAACTCTCCAATCATAGCTTTCATCGCTGTCTAAACTGATTCTGAACAAGTTTTCCGTATCCTTTTCAACATTGCTATCTGTTTCTTCGACATTGTTGTCAATGATTAAGCTACAACTAGAAATGCTTGATTCATCGCTGACTGTGTACCCAAAGGCTATTGTCTTGTCATTATTTGATGTTTCAAAATCTTTATTATCATCAGGATCCAAAAGAATGATAATAGGAGCAGTTGTGTCAGAAACAGGCGCTTCTGCAACTCTGAAATAAACCTTTGCGTTTTTAGATTCTTTAAATTGATTCATACAGCTAACTGAAACAAAATACCTCTCTAGCTCAGCACTTGGGTTAAGATTTTCAATTAACTGAGAATGAATGGTTCCTCCCGTAATAGACATCTCTTTAGGATATGAACCTCCCCCATAAGTCGGTCCAATGATGCCCAATCCATATTTGCAAATAGCATTTTCATTCGTGTTGACGATTAAAGTCACGGAATTTCCCACAACTATTGAATTATTCAAAGGCTGCATTATCTCCATTTCAAGAGTAGGCAATCTAACTTTGAGTAACACTCCAAAAATTGCCTCATCATTGTTACTGTTCTCAAAAACATTTTCGTTGATGTCCAGTACTTCCAGTTGAATTATATAAAATTTCTCCAGAGTATTGAAAGGAATTAGGATTTTTGTGCTAAACTTCTCATTCTCAAACACATTAACATTCCCGATCAAAACTTCTTTGTTAATACCTAACTCCTCATTAAAAATTCTAACGGAAACATTCTCTTGATTACGAGTCCCAATATTCCAAACATCTGCACCAATATTAACTTCCTCCCCTGCTACAAAAGTCTCTTTGTCTAAAACAATATTTTTTAGGACAACAAAGCTCCGATCCAGCCTTATTTCAACATCCTGATAATCCCAACCACATGTTTTCTGTCCTTTGAAATCTCCTTGCGACATTTTTCCAGTTATTCTTGAGTATATTGTATAGCTGTCACCATTATCAAGATCCGATAGGTTTATATCCAAATCGCTTTCATTTAAACTGAACAAAATAACATAAGTGTCGTCATCTCCGCTAGTAAGATCAAAGTTGCTATCTTGAGCGACATTCTTTATCCATTCCCTAGTGTCTTCATCATAAATTCCCCATTCAAGAGATATGTCCTCTACATCATAATCTCCATTGTTTTCCACCTTGATCTTGAACTCAACATTATCCAAAGGATAAAATTCTGCATTTTCTCCAAACCCATCAGTAACCTCTACATCCCTTATTGCAACATATAAATCTCCAGGATTATTCGGTGAACCATTGTTGTACTCACAGAAATTGAACGAACTCGGATTTGGACCTCCTCCACCATCACTATCTCCACTATTTGGCTTGACCACACTAACAGTAAACTGTTTAGATTCCTGATAATTATCTCCTTCAATATCTATTAACACAGTTGTTTCATTTCCATAATCCAAGGTAGATTGAGCAGGAATTGTTATGTACAATGTTTTTTGGTATGAATTCCCAAATTCTACATCAAAAGGAGGGGTTACTGCCTCATAATTTATATTTTGGCCGTTTAATTTTACTCTTACCTGGACATCGCTGTCATAGTTATCTGCAGTGAAATATACCTCAAAGGAATTTGTGCTTCCAACAGCAATAAAAGCATTTTCATTGTTAACATCTAGGCTGTTGACGTCCACTTCCGTAATTGAAGCACTTACAAGTCCAGTCAGAACTATCACCCCTAAAATTGCCAACAGCAAAGCATGTATTTTAGCCATTTTAAGTTAATTTTCTCACTATTTTACTGTATATAAATATTTGCATTATATAGGCGCCACCACCCCTATACATACATATTAAGTCGAGTGGCTCCGAGGGATATTTATAATATTTTTCCGACGATAAGATAACTTTGTGCTAGAAAATAGGGGGTGCTATTTTTTAGGGCTTTTTTGCCAATTTCAGGAGCTTATCAAGTCTTAATTTTACATATCTTTTATCAACAGCATCACCAAATTTTTTGTATATTTTGACTTTATTTTTATTTGTTACTACAAAAAACCATTCATCATAATTTTTATTAAGCGTTTCTACTTTTTCTTTAAATCCTTTCATTCTGCTTAAATATGATCCAGTTTCAATTTCGATAGCGTACCTCTTTCCATTAATTCCAAAAACAATATCTGGCTTTACTGTTGTATACAATTCAACTTCTATTCCATTTTTCTCCAAATACTCTGCAATGTTTTTAGTCATGAAAAGATGCATTGGGCTTTCATTATGCCTTGGCTGTAAAAGAAATGTTTCCATTCTGTCTGTTAGCAGACTTTTGTATTCACAAATTTTATACTCTTTGGATAAAAGAAAATTAATTTCATCTTTGCCGAGCAATTTCTTTCTGAAATATCTTTTATCTTCATTAATGCGTATGTTAACATCTTTGTAAACAGCTTTTTTCGGCTGAACTTTAAAGTTCTTTAATTCATCAGGATTTGTGGTGATTAGTTTATGCTCTTCAGGCGAAGCAATAACTCTCAGAATGGAATGATCGTCTTCCATAATTAAAAGCCCTTCACCAACATTCGCAGTTAAAAGATGAGTCCTTTCATTATTGCTTAAATGAAATGTTTTGCATATAGTATCAATCACTGCAGGTTTTTGTCTCATCAAAAATGTATACGAAGAATTCGCAAGAACAGATTTCCCTGCTTTTGAATCAAGCATTCCCTCAACTTCCTGATTTATCAAGAGAAGCCCGAGATTAAACTTTCTGCAGGTCTTTACAATCTCAAAAATATATCCTGCGTCCTCTGCCCTTGATAGCAATAGCCATGCCTCATCAATAAGAAGTATTTTTCTGTTAAGATTAGATTTCATCTTCATGTAAATATAATCTAGCACTAAAAACATGATAGCTGGCTTGATTTGAGCTGGAAGATTGCTTACGTCAAACGAAACAAAGTTATTGTTGAAATTAATGTTGGTTTTTCTATTAAGAAAGCTGAATACTCCATGAACATACATATCAAGACGATTTGACAAACTAGCGAGAGTTGATTGCTCAAGCTTTGAGCCTTTTTTCTCCATGCTGTCAAGAACTTTTATCAAATCACCTAGAATTGGAGGTTCATTATTCCAAGTGTCTGGGTTTTTGGTGATGCCTTTTCGCTTGTAAGTTTCAGTTATTGCACGATCAATATAAGCTCTTTGAATATCGGTTAATTCCCCAAGCATAATTTTCATAAGATCCAGCAAGGAAAGTCTTTTTTCCAGATAGTTGTGCCCCATCAAGTCCAAAGGATTAATAATTGTGGGAGAATCTCTGGAAAGATTAATTGTCTGCCCTTTAAAATGCGAAACAAGGGCATTGTATTCTCCTTGCAGGTCAATGACCATTACTTTTGTATTGTTAAGCAAGTATCTTGAAATTAACAATTTGCAGAAATATGACTTTCCTCCGCCAGATTGAGCTAGAACAAGCCCATTTGGATTAGGGAGTTTAAACACATCTCTTATTATCGGAATCTTATTTCTGTTTAATCCAAACCATATTCCAGTTTTATCAAACTTGAAAAAAGATGAAGTAAATGGAAAAAAGGTAGAAAGCCCTTTTGTTGTGATATTTCTTTTCATATTTATCGAGTCTTCGCATAAAGGAAGGCATGACTTATATCCCTGAATCATCTGAAAGTCAGTCCATTTTGGAATAATAAGCAAAGAATTAAGCTCTGACTCGACTTTTTTTGTTAATAAATCAAGCTTATCTTTTCTGTCTGACGTGCAAGCGATGTAAAGGCTTACATTAAACAATTTCTCATCTCCCTTCTGCAAATTTCTCAGAATGTTCAAAGTGTCTTTGTATTTTATTTCCAAGCTTGGATTTATCTGATCCTTTATTTTTGCTGCATAAAGATCAGCCCTCTGTTTTTGAAGTTCTCTGTTTAGCAAAACCATTGTTGATTCAAGAGGCATTGGCTCAATGTGAATTGAAAGATTGAAGTTTCCTACAGAACTCACTATTTTATCAAGAAATCCAGCTTCAACTGACCTAGGATAGCCATGTGCATAAATAGTTCTTATAATGTTGTCTTTTATGCTGACATAAAAAGGAGAATTCTCAATTTTCTCCGCATCATTAAAATTAGAAAATAGTTTTTCAAGCTGTTTATCGTTTAGTCTGTAAGTTTTTAGATTCAATGCATGAAGTCTCTCCTCGCAGATTTTTATCTGTATGTCAAGGTTTGTTTTTTCAGGAATGGCAAGATAAAAATTTCTGTTTGAAACACTCTCATTTTTGACAACTCCTTTAATGTGTTTTTCATACTCGTGAAATATCTGCTTTGAATGTGATTTTTCTCCAAGATTAGAAAGATAAGACTCCAAACTCAAATTATCAGTAGTCATGACAATCTGTATTGGAAAATCCAAAGAGTTCAACAGTTTCTGAAATGCTAGAGTTATTGCCTCCTTCTCCTTTTCATGTTTTATGTCAAAATTTATGGGCTCAACTTTTAGGACAGCGATCTTGTTTTTCTTTGTGTAAATTAAATTGTCTTCAACTTTGATTATGCTGAAAAATTCTTTTATTCTGTTCCTGTTCAGCCATTTTGACAGCTTAAACCAAAATCCTTCTTTATCTTTCTTCATTCTCTTCCATCTTTCAATCAAAAATTTTTTATTCTTTTCAGAAATCATCTCCCATAATTTGTCTATCTTTCCTTTTTCCCGTTTTGCACTTATCTCTCTTAACATAAACCACGAAATCCATTTCTTTAATTTCTCATCCAAATCAAAAAAGATAAAACCAACTGCCAATGAAGCTGGATAGATTGCTAGGAAAATTCTTACAGCCCAAGAAGCATTTATTTTAAACAACAAAAAGAAAACTAATGGAAAAAACCCAAAAGCATAGGCTAACTGCTTAAAAGTCAATCCAAAAACAATTTTCTCTTTGTATTCTAACTGCTGAGGTATTTCGTACATTTTATACTAAGGCTTTTGCAACTGAAATCACTGGCTTTAATTTTGTGACGGCTTTCACAACAACAAAAAGTAGCAGAAGAAAAGTTGATATTATAACCAAGTCAAGAGTTCCTATCATTATGAGCATTTTTGCATTGTTGAATCCGTTTAATCCTGTGAGCTTTGATCCCACAAGAAATATTATTGAGAAAAAGAACGGCAGAAATATCAAAGTGCCTAAGCTGTTTAATATTAATTTTCCATAATGATGCAGAAAAGGAATAAAATAAAAAAATATTCCTATTGCAAAAAGTATCACTCCTGCACTTACAAAAATATATCTCAAAAGAAGAATTATCATTACAACAATAAGATGCAGGATGAAAATAACTCCAAAGAGCAAATCCAATCCAAAATTTGAAGAACTTTCAAATGTTATCTGGAAAAAACTGCTGTTTATCATATCAAATATAACTTTTGTCAATGCAGATGAAACAGCTAGAATTAAATCATAAAGATAATAACTACCTTGCACTAAAATCATCATTATAATTGTATTCTTCAAATCTGCCTTTGCTTTTTCTCTTTGCTCTGGCGATTCTCCAGAAACAATAAACTTCAACCCAATCCATACAATAAGAAGCCCGTAAAACATGGAGAGGATGTAAACTATAATTGCCCAGATGCTTGAAAATGCAGAAATATTTACTGGCTCGGTCATGAGTTTGTGGATAATATCTGAAAAAGGCTTTGATGCTGAGTTTAGAATATTAAGTATAAATCCAAACAAAGCATCAGCTATGCATGAGCCTAAATTTGTTATGTCACAAGCCATTTTAGTTTCCTAGAATCAAGTCAACAACAAAGGGTGCTGCCCAAATAACCATAAGCCCTATAATAACATACATAACCATATTCTTTGCATTTTCCCTTTTCTTAGGATCAGATCCACTTGTGATGTAAGTTAATCCTGCAAACAGCATTATCAATCCAGCAATAACCGTTGCAGCATATTTCACTAAATCATAAATTGTCTGCAACGGCTTTAGAATCTCGCTGAAATCTGCAGCCTTTACAAAAGCTATCTGCATGAACAAAATTAAAAGCGACACGGCTATTATTTTTCCAGCTCCTTTGCCTGTTTTTTGTGCCATTTTAACCTCCTTTCAAAGTTTTTATTTTTGGGATACTTACGCCTGAGAAATGCAAGACAGTTCCAACAAAAATCTTCGTCAGTTTCCTTCCCACATAATGCGCATCCCATGATTTGTGTGCGATGGAGCTATTATAAATAAACTCGGAGAAAAAAATGACTACTTTTTTGACTACTTTTCTGACCACAAAAAAATCTCCGATTTTTTATATATCTCAAAAGAATCTGCTTTTCATGGAAAATCAAATCAACAAAGACATTGGAGATGAGATCATATGTAAATTAAAAGAGCTTATTGAAATTTTAAGGAGAAAAAATGAAAAAGAACGCACACATACACCTGACTTTGGAGAGCTCAATTCTTCAGAAGCTGAAAGAAAAAGCGAATGAAGAAAAAATAACTCTCGCCGAACTTTGCAGGCAGAAGCTGGATGCTCCATCTAAACTAGATAATATTGAAAAAATGCTTATTGAGATTTTAAAAAATGGAAACAAACAAAATCATTAAGGGAGACTGCATTGAGTTTATGAAAACTCTTCCCAATAATTGCATAGATTTGATCGTTAGCGACCCACCCTACGGAGATAATGTTGCTTATGGATGGAACAATAAAACTATAAGAAACAACGAAAACCCTTTGATTAACTGTTTGGCTTTGGTTGAATGTTACAGAGTTCTAAAAAGAAACAGGTCTTTGTATATTTTTACAAACTGGAAGCATTATCCCTTTTTAACAGAGTTTATTTTGAGATATACTAAATTTAAGATAAGGCATGTCATTGTTTGGAAAAAGCACAACTTTGGTTTGGGTTGGGCATTCAGACATCAGTATGAATTAATTGTTGTTTTGGAAAAAGGAAAGCCTAAATATAATCTGACTAATTTCTCTGATGTACAAAGTTCCAGCCATATTAATCATAATGAGCTAACTCACCCTCATGAAAAACCAGTGGATTTGATTTCAAAGATGATAGAACATAGCTCAAAGAAAGGAGATATTGTTTTAGATCCTTTTTGTGGCAGTGGCTCAGTTTGTGTGGCTTGTCAAGAAACAGATAGGGATTGGATAGGAGTGGATCTTGATGAGAAGTATGTTGAAATGGCTAGGGGGAGGTTGGAAGATTAAATTTTAACTACTTTTTCTAGCTCTTCAAAACCTTCTAAGAGTTCTTTTACTTCTTTCTTAGCTTCTTTTATTATTTCTTTGCTATTTCTATGAATTACTTCTTCATGCTTTTCTTTTCTATATTTGTTAATAGATAAGTCCCACTCATTAGATTTTATATCATCGACTGAAACAAAAAAAGATTTTTTAGATATATCTTTATTTTCTTCCTTATTTCTTTTTTCAAATCTTTCTAAAATATCAGGAATATCATTCTCTTTTATCTCATTTCTTTTATCGTCTAAGCTAAAACCGTCTGCTTCCATGTCATAAAACCAAACTTTCTCTGTAGGCTCTCCTTTAGTAAAGAATAAAACTGCTGTTGAAACTCCTGCATATGGCTTAAAGATCCCAGAAGGCATAGAAATTATTGCATCAAGCCTACATTTTTCTAGTAATAGCCTCCTTATTGATTTATGAGCATTTGAATTGCCAAATAAAACTCCATCTGGGACTATGACTGCGCATCTTCCTCCGATTGAAAGACAATTGTACATTAATTCTAAGAATAATAATTCTGTCTTGCTTGTGCTTATAGTAAGCTCATCTGACTTTTCACTTTCATTAATAGAGCCTTTGAATGGAGGATTAGCCAAGATTAAATCATAAACTCCTTTTTCATTATACCTTTTAGACAAAGTATCTTCTCCAACTATGTTAGGATTAGTTATTCCGTGCATCATTAGGTTCATGACAGCGATTCTTACCATTGTTCTATCAATATCATAGCCGTATAAAGACTCTTCATCCAACATTTTCTTTTTTTGGGGGGTGAGTGTGCTTATTTCATTCTTTTGATTGGATCTTAAAATATATTCATAAGCATTAACTAAAAATCCTGCTGTCCCACATGCAGGATCTAAAATTCTATCTCCTAATTCAGGTTTTGCCAACTCAACCATCATTTTGATTATATGTCTCGGAGTTCTAAACTGCCCATTTTTTCCAGCAGTTGTTAATTCTGATAAAAGATATTCATAAATATCTCCCTGAGCATCTTGATTCTGTTCTTTTATATGCAGATCATTAATTATATTTACAGCTTCAATCAATAATGAGGCAGTAGGCAAAGAAAATGAAGCGTCTTTCATATAGTTGTTATAATGGGAGTTTTCTGCTCCCAGAGTTCTCATAAATGGAAAGACAACATCTCGAACATGGGGTAGAATCTTGTCAGAAGGATATTCGCTCCATTCTGACCATCTGCAATTTTCGTGTTTTTCAAAGATTGATTTAAATTTAATTCCCTTCAAGGTTGCATTCTGTTCATCAAGAATATCTTTGTCCTCAAGTTTCTTCATAAAAATAAGATAGGATATTTGCTCTATTGCCTGAAGAGGATTGCTAATTCCTCCGCTCCAAAATTTATCCCATAATTTTCTTATTTTTGATTTTAATTCTGTGTGTAACATGTTTATTGGTTTTACTTCCAGTTTATTTATTTCTTTTTTGTGTTCATTTTATAATTCTTTAATAAGACTTTGAAGTTTAAAAAAATTGTCTGAATAAATTTGTTGATAATCATTTTCTAAAAGTTGTTTTAATACTTTCTCAAATTCATTTTTGTTAATATCTTCAAAAAAATTGTCTATTTTCAATTTTTGTTTTATCGTTGATTCGTTTTTTAGTAGTTTGTCTTTAATAAAATTTAAGTACTCTTCATTAAGAAATAATTTTAATCCACTTTCCAATATCACTTCTTTAATTTTTATATTTTGGGCTTCTTTTGTCAAAATCTTAAAAAGAAATTGTTTGTGAACACCTTCTTCAAGAGTTATGTTTTCTTTATTTAAATTTAAAGAGGAAATAATCATATAATCTAAAAATAAAAACTTCTTATTAGACACGTCTTCTCCTTCAAAAAAGACCTTTATTTCTTTTCTATTTTTATGTCTTTGAATTAATCTCACTATCTCTTTATTATCTTTGTAGATTAAATCTTTTAGTTTATTATCCAATATCTTCTTAAAAATAGATATATTTCTATATGGTTGTTTTATGCTGTACTTATCTTTTAAGTAAATTGGTGAGAATTTTTTACCCAAATTAACAAAATCTCCTTGATCAAAATAACTAAATATGGAATTTTTAAAAGAACCTTCTTCTCCAAACAAAATTTTTCTTACCTTTTTATCATTTATGTTTAAGTGTATTTTTGGGATTACAATAAAATGTTCCGAATTAGAAACTTTATTTAGATTGTTCACATTAATAATTTTTCTATTTATCAACTCCTTGATTAGTTTTTCTTTTTCTTTATATCTTTTTATATCTTCATCATTTTTTAATATCTGCTGAGTATCTTTATTTATACTTTCTGTATTTTGGAATATCTTTTCTTCATATTTTGGTTTATAGATATTAATATTGAGCTTATCAATCAATTTTATACTAAAAAGATTAAACACATTAGAAATGCTTAAACAGATATTGGCTAATTTTTCTATAATAAATTTTATGAATATCATTTTATAACTCCCCCCTAAATGCTTTCTGCATTAAAGAATTAAATAATTCATCTCCGTTTTGTTCAGTTTTATTAATATTTTTCTTCATTTTTTCTACTTGTTCAACTATCTCAGCAAATTTTTGTTGAAGTTGGATAGGAGGCAATAGCATCTTAAAACCTCTAAGAATAGATAAGTTTAGTCCACTTCTTTCATTATCCCCCGTTAATCTTCTTAATTCATTATATCTTAATTTTAAATTATAATGCAAATATTCCGAGAGTATTTTTTTGTTATCAGGCATAATTCCAACAACTGACTGATTACTAGTAGTTTCGATTTTTAAAATTGCAGTAGTTCCTCTTGTTTTTCCTTGTCCATTTAATGCTATTACTACAGTATCTTTCGGATAGAGAGTAGTATTTGATTTATCAAAACCTTTCTGTGTTATTTTATTAGAGATAGATGTAATAAAATCTCCTTTAATATCTCCTGATTTCATCCAGTTTATTGTTCCATTTTCCCAATATTCTTTTATACTCTTTGAAGGTGTTCCACCCATAGATAATTTTCCGATATCTTTTAAAGTTACTTTTTCAAACTTATTCTTTTCCTTCAAAAACATCTCATTAAAAATAGCTTTAAGATATTCATCAAGTAAGTCATTAGCATTATTGCTTCTTTCTTTGAGTTTTTTTGATTTTTCCAAAATTTCAACTGTTTTGTTTTGCTTTTCAATTGATGGCAGAATTATCTTCTTTTGATAAACATCATTTCTGTTTAAACCCGGAACAGCAGCAGCTCTGTTCAAAGACTCTAGATTTAGTTTTTTCAAGATAAAATAAAGCCATTTTAGATTGCAGGGTTCTTTAGTCTCATCTATATAATATGTGGTATCTATTGGAAAACAAGATTTCTCTGAGAAATTTATTTTCCCTATTGATCCTTTTCTACCAACAATAATGGTTTTTCCTTTAGTTATTGCTTGATTGTGAGATCCAACAATGCCATTTGATCCAAAAACCAACACTGAGCCATTTATTCTAGTTTTTTCTGGAAGGGATGAACCGTATTTCAATTCAAATAAGTCTTTTAGTTTAATTTCTTGATTCATTTTACAAAATTTAATTCTCCAAATTTATTTGTTATTCTTGCTTTGAATATCTTTCTAATTGGTTTGAAATTGCCTCCATAAACGGCTATCCCAAAAGAATATATGCCGGGCGAGAGTTTAGACTCGGACTCTTTTATTAGTTCGAGAGGTATGCCTGCAAGCTTAAATCTTAGAAATCTTCGCTGAGGAAACTCATGGACTAAGTCTATCATGTGATATTCTCCTCTAGCAAGATCATACTTTCCACCAGAGAAATCATCATAACTAACCCACGTTAAAGGCAAGGATTCAAAAGGCGTTATTTTTGTCCCATTACTATTTTTAACCCACAATAACTTAACATAACAATCTTTTGCAGTCCTTGAAAAGAATCCGTCTTTGTTAATCAATCTTAATCTTATCCACCTTGTAATGTTATTCAAATTATCACTGGCATCCTGAATACACTCGCCGTCATCAATTCCTTCTATTTTTAATGTAGGTTTAAAAAAAATAGGAATAAAAAAATCCTTAGTTAGCGTCCCTAACAAGGCAACTATTGAAATACCTAAAGCCCACCATTCAACTGACATTTTTATCTCCCCCAATTCTATTTTGAAGGGTATTCAGAGTAGTTATTGCTTCAATTAAAATGCTTTCAAACGTTTTTGATAAACTTCCTTTATCAAATTTTTTGTACGCTTTTTCGTAATTATCTCCTTTCCTATGGGCACTACCGCTCGATCTTAAGTTTTGCAAGTTTTTTAGAAATTCAATCATTTGGGAAAATCTAATTTTATATTTTTGTTCAAGATATTTTTGTAGTATGGAAATAGACTTGTCATCCTTATCAAATATTATTTTATCTTTCATTTTTTCAACATTTAAAGAGTCAATTAGTATTTTATTCAAAGAGAGTACCACCTCATCAAACTCTTTCTGCTCATCGTTTGGCACTCTTAAGGTCTTAACGTGATGTTCATCAGCTAAGTTCAACGGTTTGAATATATTCCATCCATTTTTCTTCTTCCAATTTTCGTTGAGAGACTCAAATTCTCCCTTAAAATATAAAGCAGCGTCAGTTGGAGAACAGGGTTCAGCTTTAAAGTCTCTCATAACTGAAACTGAACTAAAACTGCCTTCTACGATATTGTAAATTTTCCAGTGTTTTTGCTCATCAGATGGTAGTTTAGCTAGGTCTCCTAAATAAGCCATAATACAACCTCGGACATTATTGTCTATGGGCATCCCCCATTCATTAATACCATCTTCTCTAGTATAAAACAAATACCCATCTCTAACAGAATATTTTGAAGGTTTACCATAGTACTTATCTAAAACATCTTTCTTGAAAAAAACTCTTGTTAGAAAATTTGGAGCTTCAGGGTTTTTTCCAAAGTTATTAGCCAATTTTGATTCATCGCAGGTGAATTTAATCTCTTTCCCATTATCATCTAATCCGATAATAAACTTTTCAAATCTCATTTTTCTCCTCTACGCCTGTTTCCTTCCTTATCATCTCTCGGAGTTTTGTATTTATTTTTTTGCCTTCTTGTTCACAAAGCTTTTTGAAAAAAAGAAATTCACTTTTGTATAGTCTCGTAGAAACAATTTTCCTTTCTTCCCCACTTAGATCGTGATCTTTCAAAACCATGAGAAAAATAAAATCAAGAACTATTTAAATCTTTCCTAAAAGGTGTATACACCTTTTTACCAATTATTAGCTAATATGGGGCTTGAAAACTCTGTTTTTCTCAGAGGAGGCATTGGCTGGGAAAACTGTCTGCCCTTAGCACTTAAAACAACTAAAAGCATCCATTGACTCCTAAAGCTCTTGTATTCAATCTTTGCAGAGTCAAGCTCCGATAAAAGATCCTTGTCTATCTCTGGATTAAAAGAGCCGAAAAACTCGCCTGCATCCATTATCTCTATACCGTTAATTCTGTCATTTTTATCCAAATCTATAACTATGTTTTCAGACACTTCTAAGCTTTCCTTTACTTTTCTAGGAGAATCGTATATAGACAAGATATCATTCTCCTCATCATAATGAAATTTATACATAATACTTACTACCTCTTGGAATTTATAAATCTTCTTTTATTGTATTTAGAGAGTGTTTTCTTGCCAAGCGGATAAGCTGTGATTATCCTCAATTTTTCTCTTAAAGTTATTACATAAACCCTTCCGCTCTTTTTTGAATAAACGAAAAATAACACATATCTTATTTCATTATTTCTTTTCTGCTCTTCCACCAATTCTAAATTTTCGAGAGAAAGCAAATCAGTTGCTACATCTTCTTTAGTTGCATTTATCCTCTCCAGAATATAATTCTCAGTTTTTCCAAAGCCTATATCTTCTCTTGAATATTTTGACAGTAATTTTTTTATTTCCATTTCAATTTGTTGCATTTTTGAACAATTAATTCGAGTTGTTCTTTTGTGAAAATATCAAGTGGACGAGCATCTGCAAGAGGATGTTCTGCGAAATTCTTTAATTCTATATGTTTAGCCCTTATAAAAACTTGCTCTAAAAGTCTTAAGAATTTAAGTTGTTCTGAGTTATAATGTTCATTTCTGTCTTTAACAAACTTATCAAATTCCCACCTAATCATTTCTTGAGGGTCAGGCAATCCTTTTACTTCAATTAGCTCCCTTAAAAATAACACAAAATCTTTGCTTTGCTGAATATTATCTATCGTAAGGGCAGGATTAAGCTGTTTAAGCTTACTTTCTATCTCTAAAAGCTCTTTAGAATTAACTCCTTCTCCATCTTTTATCCTTTTCATTAAAATATTATTTTCAATGAATTTCTTAAAGTCTTTATCTTCTTTTATTTCCATAATTTCTTTATCTACTTTCATAACCATGTCTGGAGCATTAATCTTCAGCATATTTTTTCTTTCCTCTTCATAAAAAATCATTAAAGGAGCAATATCTCTAACTAAAAAATCAACATCTTCAAATGTAATCTCTTCCCAAAAAGGTTCTTTCTGGATTTTTATAAGATCATCTCTTTTTTCTTTTATTGTATCTAAGTTTTTGTCCCAAATAGCTTCAGCTCTTTTAACAACAAAATCTTCTATCTTAGCAATTTTTTCTTTGTTATTTGTTTTAATGTGGTCAAATAACTTAATACATCTAGAAATAAATCCGTATACTTTCGCATTTTCTGATGAAGAATAAATCAAAAGAGGGGCAATTTCTTCTCTCAATTCTTTCACATGTTCCTTCAAATCAAACTTAGAAGAGACAATTTTCTTAATAATTTCTCTTTTCTCCATGACTAAAGGAGAATCAATGTCAATCTCTTTAATTGTGTCTCTTATTTGTTTTTCTACAATTTTCTTTTCTTTCTCATTTAGGTTTTTTTCTAAAGTATCTACCTGCTCCAAGAAAATTCTTGTTTTTGCGTCTGTTCCTGATGATCTTTGCTTTGAAACATTTAGCTTATGTTGAAGAACATTTGACCAATCTCCAAATTTAAAGTCCAAGATTAGAAAATCTTCTTTTATATGTTGTCCATCCTTATTTGTTGGAAGCCATTGTTTATTTTCACAAGCAGAAATACTTCTAGTTCCTCTCCCCAACATCTGCCAAAATCTAATTGAAGATATGACTGGCTTAACAAAAACTAAGTTCATTATCTCTGGGACATCTATTCCTGTGTCTAATACTCCTACAGATAAAGCAATTCTTGGACTGTCTCTTTTTATAAATCTCTTAACCTCATCTGTGTAACGGGATTTATCTGAGGTAATAACCTTAACATCTTTTGCTAAAAGAGGATATAATTTTTGAAATAATATTTCTAATGCTTCTGCATGTTTAACACTTGCACAGAAAAAAATACTTTTGCAAGGTCTATTATCATCTGATTTATAACATCTATCCACAAACTCTCTGATTATTAATTCATTAGTTTTCTCATCTGTAAAATGCCTTTCAAATTTAGAGCCGGGAGTTTGAAACTTTTCTGGTTCTTCTTCTTGTAATTTTAATGCCTGTTGTAACTCTTTACTTAATTTTTTCCCTTCTATCCCTAGAGATAAAACTTTGGTTTCGATAATATCAGCAACATAAGGAACAAGAACTTTATCATTTACTGCGTCCCAATAATCATACTTGACAGTTGGTTTCCCCTTTTCACAATTAAATAATTCAAAAGTGTCTTTTGAATCTTCTGAAGAAGGAGTTGCAGTTAACCCTATTTTCAAGGCATCAAAATATTTGAATATGTCATTATTTCTATCATAATAAGATCTATGGGCTTCATCAAAAATAATTAAATCAAATGCTCCAGAACCAAATTTTTCGTAAAACTTACCTCTAGGTTTTTGTGAAGACATAAGTGTTTGAACAGTTGAAACATAAAATCTTGCTGTATCTGAATATCCTTCTTCGTTTAATTCACAAATTGGGCTATCTGGAAAGAATTTTTTGAACCCTTCTTCTTTAGCTTGATTTCCTAAAGAAATTCTATCAACAACAAATAATATTTTCTGCACATATTCTGCTTTTATTAATCCTTCAATTATTGCCATGGCAACTCTTGTTTTTCCTGTTCCTGTCGCCATATTAATTAATGCCTCTCTATATCCTTTTGAAAAATGTTCCAAGACGATCTTCACAGCTTCTATTCCTCTTTTTCTATCCACTATTTTTGTATTAATCTTTACATTTGCAGGATCTTTCTTTTTTTTCATCAAACTAACAATTCTGTGAAGATCTTTTTGATTAAATGGAAGTAATATTTGTCTTCTTCTGTCTAAATTATCAACATAATACCAAGTTTTTCCATTTGTAAGAAAAATGGGTATTTTTACTCCAATTTGTTTTTCAACATCATCCCTATAAGTTCTTGCCTGAATTTCTCCTTTTTCTACATCAACTGATGTTTTCTTGGATTCAATTATTGCTAGAGGGCTTCTATCTTCATCTAAGAGTAAATAATCTATAAATCGATCCACATTTCTTTCTATTCCAGCTTCACGACCAATATATTCTTTAAGTTGAAATTTAGATTTAACGGGGTTAATCTCTTCTTTAACATAACCCCCATTAATTTTCCAGCCAACTCTATCTAAAACTGGATCAATTAACTTTTTCCTTGTTTCTGCTTCACTTAATTTCATTTATTTAAAAGGAAAAGTTAATATAAAATCTTTTGGGTTTACTAAAATCCAAAACTCTTTTAAACATTAATTTCTTTTGTACATCATGGCTAAGAAAAAAGCTAAAAAGAAAAAGAAGTAGTTAGTCATCGCTTAATCTTATAACTCTGAATTCTTCCACCTTATTTGTTAATCTCAAAATCTCATTCATCTGCTTCTCAAGATGCTGAACTCGTTCATTTAGTATTTCCTTTTCATTCTCAGATTTTAACAGCTTCTTTTCAATTTCTGTCTTTGTTATGTCCACTAAAAGATCTTCATCAGAAATTGTATCCCTCATTCCAAGCATTTCGGAATAATAATGAATTTTATCAGATTTTTTCCAGCCAAATCTAAATTTTAACGCAGACTCTGATTTGTATCTTGGAAGCCAATAGCAACAAGAGATATGCCTGAAGTCATACATTGTTAATTGAGAATATCTCTGCCCTGCTGGGCTTTCCTTATCTCCAAAGAGATTTTTTGATAATCTCTTAAGATATTGATTAACAACATAAGGCTTTATCTGAAAAAGATAATCTTCTTTTTTTAATTCGTTTTGTTCAATATAACTTTTAAGGAAATTTGAACAAAGCATAAGTTTTATTCTTCTGCCAAATGTTTTGCTGATTTCCTCTCTAATGTTTAGCTCTTTGCAGTCATTGTAAAGATCAGAAACTTTTATGTTCATCAGCTCTGTTGGAGCCCTGATTCCAGTATCAAAAAGAAAAGTGATTAAAACCCGATAATTGAACTTTGCATTTTCACATAATTTCTTAACCTGCTCTTCAGTCAAATAAACCCATTTAGGCTTGTCCTCTCTCGTATCAAGATCTGAAGTAATATCTAAAATTTCCTTTCCACTCTTTTTGCTTATTTTCTGATACCAATGCCAAAAAGCCTTGAAGCACTTGACAGAATACGCTATAGCAATATATGACTTCCCGTCTTTTCTTTTAATAACCCCTCTTTTCATTTCAGAAAAAAAGACGCATAACTGTTCTTCAGAAACATCAGTTATTTTATCAAGATTATACCTTTCCTTGAATCTTAAAGAGAAAAACCTCATTTTCTCTCTTAGCGTATTAAGTCGAATATAGCTCCTAGAACCCTTAACATTTCCTTTAGCAACATTCATCCCGTTTTCCATATCATCAAGGTATTTTAAAATTAAATCAGAATTGTAAGAATTTATCCTTGAAATGCCCTCTTTTACAGATTCCCTCCATTTAAGGTATCTTTCTTTGTGTTTGTATGGATCTATTTTCATATTTTTTCTAAGCCCTTGTTTTTTATATAGGGATCGGATGAAAATCATCCGTTAAGAAAAAGTCCATCACATCAGGCTCACAAAATACGTGAACGCCCGCACCGTAGACCTTACCATCTTGGTTGATTCGGTGGATGGTCTTTTTCTTTTGATTATTATCGGCCTAAAACCGTCCGATATAGTTGTGTACGATCTCTGGGATTTTTAAATATTGTCGAGAGGAAGGAATAATTTTATATAAAAGCATCTATGGTTCTAAAAAAACTCATATAAACATTTATAAAACCATAGGGGAAGATAGCAAAATTATACTGCCAAAATGGTGCATAAATTTAACTTTTTTACTGCCAAAATAGTACTATTTTTAATTATATAGGGGAAATATAATATTTTTATACTGCCCAAATGGTAAGGTTTATAAAGGATAAAGGAGTGCATAAGTTATGAGTTATATAGAAAAGAAGAATATCAATGGAAAAACTAGCATTTATTTTGTCAAAAAAATCTCATTTATGAATCAATTGTTAGTTCTTAAGAAATACATAGGCACAGATTCTTTGACATTTAGCAAAGAAAAATACATACTGGATAATTTAGAGACCTTATCTGAAGAAGAGCTAAAGTTCAAATCCAAATTTCTACATCAGATTAAGAAAGAGTTGTCTTATAATGAAAATCTCCCTGAAAAAATAGAATTAAAATCTATAAAAATCAGCAATCTCCTAGAGGGAAAAAAATGCGAGAAAAACGTAGATACAGAATTTGCTGAAGAGTTTATTTTTAATTCTAATAACATCGAAGGATCAAAAATACCTCCTGAAAGAGTGAGGGAAATTATCGATACTGGAGACACAAAATATAAAGACAGGAATGAAGTAAAAGAAGTAAAAAATTCAATTTTAGCATTTGAATATCTACAAAAATCATTTAAATTTAATTTAATATCAATAAAAAGGCTATATCATATACTTACTAAAGATTTGTTGATGATCGGAAACATTCCCTATCCTAAGGGTTTTAAAAAAGAAGAGGTTATTGTTGGAAACTCGCAGACAACACCCCCTGAAAAAGTGGAAGAAGAACTAAATGATTTACTAAATTGGCATAGAACTAACAAAAACAAAATTCACCCCCTAGTTTTAGCATTTGAATTTCATAAAATGTATGAAAATATACATCCATTCAGAGATGGCAATGGAAGAACAGGCAGATTAATTATGAACAAAATTTTAATGAGCGCAGGGTATTACCCTATGGTGGTGTATAAGGAAAATAAACTAGCTTACTTTAATACTCTTGAGCAGGCAATTAATAGAAGATCAAAAGGTTATTATCAATTCATGCTGGAGCAGGCAGATAAATCTTATGATTATATCTTAAAGGTTTTACAGAAATACTAACCTTAATTGATTTACTTACGATTGTGTGCGATCTCTGGACTTTTTAAATCTTGTCGAGATGGAATGCATGGATTAAGAGAGAGTTATTTTTTGTTTTTACGAAATAAAATAATATATAAATCTATAAAATAATAAATATTCATGAAAAAAGAAGGTTTTGATGTTAGAATTGTTTCCTATGAATATATTCATAGTATAAATCCAAGTGATTTTAAAGCTCTTGTTAAAGCCGTAAACCCTAAACCTAACGAAAATATTCTAGACGCTTTTTGTGGATATGGTGCTGTTGGAAAAACGATTCTTGCAAAAGAGAAGAAAGCAAATTTATATTTTGAAGACGAAAGTGAGGTTCAATTAAAAAGAGCCATAAAAAATATTACAGAGATTCCAAAAAATAGATTTATATCGACAAAATTTCCGAAAACGGGGTTTACCCAAGAATTTTTTGATAAGATTGTTATAAAGATGGGAATTCATGAAGTTTCTAAAAAGATTCAATATGAAGTAGCGAAAGAAGTAAATAGAGTTTTAAAGAAAAATGGGAAGTTTATTGTTTGGGATATAATGTTATCTAAAAAGAATCAGAAATTGTTTCAAGATGTGTTAAGAAAGAAAGATGAATTAGCTGGCTTCAATATATTAACAAGAGAAAGATATTTCTTTAGGGAAGATGAATTTATTGATGCCATGAAAAAAGGCGGTTTTTCTCATATAAAGGAATATCGCAAGATAACATATAGATTTTCTTCTAATAAGAGACTGCATCAAGAATTGAAGGGAGATATTAAAAGATTAAATAAGCTCAATGATTTCATTAGAAAAGTCTTTCCAGAGAAGTTAAAGAAAGAAATGAAATATAAAGATTCAGGAGAGGATATTCAGTTTAATATTGTAAAGAAAATATATGTTATGACTAAAAAATAAATTAATTTCTACACTCTTTACAGATTATATCTGTTGAGCCATATTTTTCAAATAGGATATCTCCAACGGCTTTATTCATGTCAGCATTACCTCTCAGTTCTTCCAGAAAATTAAACATCTTATCACACTTGATACAGATAACAGGCATTTCTTCCATTTTAGCTTAATTACTTTAAGTAGAACATGGATATAAATCTATCTGTATATAAGATAAAATACAATAAATTAGTTAGAATTATTTCTTGGTTATGGACAGGAATTGTCTGCCCTTCCAAAACTTTTTCTTATCCTGGCTATCTCTTGTCTCCCATAGTTCGCAGTTTTAAGATAGAGGGTGAGGGAATCTCTCTGATTTTCTTTTTTAGGTGCTTCTGAAACCTTACCTTGCAAAACCTGAAGTTGATATTCAAGTCCATTTCTAAACACTTCTAATTGCTCAGGTAATAGTGCTCTACAATTTACTTTTTCGAAGTGATGTGCTGGTCTCTCTCCACTAAAGAAAGGGTCATCTGCACGCATTCTGATTAAAGCATCAGCTTCCGCTTCTGGAATGTCATATACTATTTCATAAGTCTGACCATTATTAATAACAGGATTTACAACATTAAGTTTATACATTCTGTCAGCAACCATCTGTCCTGCTTGATAAAAGTCGCTTTTACCCCACCCAGTTGTAGAAAGCACTTCACTAAGAGTTCTTGGGTCATCTCCACATGTTTGAAAATTATAAAGACCATTGTATCCTACTAGGACTTCAATAGATGAGGTATTAGTTCTATCTTCCGTCAAAATTTGTTGTTCTTCTACCATTTCAAATTATCTCAGAATTTGATCCGAGCGCCTAAACACACTCTTTAGCATTTATCATATCTTACATTTTTAAATATATCGGCTCACTCGAATCTAGAAAAAGTACATCACTTAATTATTCCAAAAGGAGTCTACGCCCGCACCGTAGACCTCACCCTCTTGGTTGATTCGGTGGATGGTCTTTTTCTTTTGATTATTATCGGCCTAAACTATTCGATACGATTGTGTTGCGATCTCCGGACTTTTTAAATATTGTCGAGATGAGGCTATATGGATAACAGTGGGTGACTACATTTTTTGTTATTTGTAGACACCTAAATAGAAATGTTTAAATATTGTAGTCACCTATGTACATTTATGAACATTGAAAAAAGAAAAGCAGGGAGTAAGATAAAGTACTATCTTGCTCATTCTTATCGCGAGGGCCCAAGAGTCCATAAATTCAGGAAATATCTCGGAACTGACTTAAGCGAAGGAAAATTAAAAGAAAGAGTTTCAATTGCTGAAAAACTTATTCTGGAGGAGATACACAAATACAAAATAATCCAAGACCCATTAAAGATTGAACTGTCCAAGGAAGAAATAAACTCAATCAAGAGAATTGAGTCTGATATACCCTTAAAAATTTCTCACTTATCAGAAGGAGATTGGAAAAAGTTTTCTAAGTTGTTCTCATATAATACAAACGCTATTGAAGGAAGTAAATTAAACCAAAATGAGGTGTCTAACATTTTGGAACATGACAAATGGCCAGACAAATCTAAAGAAGATATTGCAGAAGCATATGGAGTTGACGAAGCTATTAGATTTATCAGAAAGACCAAAGAGCATATCTCAATAGAATTAATAAAAGATATTCATAAAATTGTCTTCAAGAATTCAAAACACTTTGCTGGACAGCTTAGAAAAAAGGGCGAAGAAGTTGTTGTTACGGATCAATCTGGAAGAGTAGTCCATGAAGGAGCTCCACAAGCAAGAATAAACTATCTGTTAAGCGAGTTAATAAGATGGTATGAAAAAAATAAAACAAAATATCCCGCATTCATATTGGCCGCTGTGGTGCATAATCAATTTGAAAACATCCACCCATTTGCTGATGGAAATGGAAGGGTTGGAAGGATACTCTTAAATAACATTTTAATCAAACATAATCTTCCGCCATTAAATATAAATCTCAAAAATAATGTAGAGTATTATCAATCTCTGCAGGAATATGAAAAAAACCATAATATCAAGCCAACAATTGATCTCTACATAAAAGAATACCGCCAATTAGAAAAAGATTTGAAAGAAAAATAATTTGTTGTGGTTGTGTGCGATCTCTGGACTTTTTAAGGATTATGCATCACGATTGTGTAACCTATTTCTTATACTGTACAAAGATGCTTCCTTCTGGAACTCTTTTAGGGTCTGGAGGAGAAGATCCTTCTGGTCCAGATATTATTTCTGGAGTACTTTTAGTTAAATAATATGTTCCTAAAAAACCAGCGATTAAAAACAATATTCCCAAATAAATATTAACTTGTAAAAGTAGACCTGATAAAAGGAATGCCAATGCGTTTTCAATGGAGAGTAGTATTTTCTTCATTTTATTTTTCACTTTTCCTAGGTTTTGAAAGGATATAACCAACTAAGAAAATATGTATAATAAAACTAAAAAATATTTCTATCTGGGTTAAAAATTTACTCAACGCTCCAGTTGGGATTATGTCTCCATATGTAGAAGCATAAAAAGTAGACGAGCTAAAGTAAATATAATCCCATGCATTTTTGACTAAAGTCCCATTAGAATAATTAATTTGGCTAAAAGTAAATGTAAATCCGAAAAAAACTATTGTTGCACTAACGAGGGCAATATACGGAAGAATTATCCAAAACGATCTTTCGCTTTTTACTAAAAGGACAAAGCCATTTATGACTAATACTGCAAGCACAACAAAGACAAAAGCCAATAAAGATAATATTTTAAATTCCAGAGACTTAAAGCTTAGTACAAGGTATAATACTAACATTGCTACTAAAATAAGAATAGTCAACCAGTCTCCCCAAGAAGTAAAAAAATTATCTCTTCTCTTTTTTCTTAAAACGTAAAAGATGTCAGTGATTATAAATATGGCCAAAGTAATAATTCTGACCCAGTATATTCCCTTTTCTGAAACAAAAAATAACAAGCTAGAAAGAATCCAAGGAATCACTACCAAGAAAGTCGCAAAACAAAGAAGTTTAGTCTCTCTTAATTTAAAATCTTCTTTAAGCTCTCTCTTAAGATTTACCCAGATAGTATTTTCCATACAAAAGTCTATCCCTTGAAATATATAGATTTTTGCATTTAGAAAAAGTACATCACTTAATTATTCCAAAAGGAGTCTACGCCCGCACCGAATCGGAGATACATTGGACCAAAATCATGGGACTCTTTTTTGCCCTTGATTTTTTACAATTTGTGTTGATCTCTCGACTTTATAAATCTTGTCGAGATGAAATTTATGGATTGGGTAATAAACTTTCTACCAACCCAAATTATTTTAAACTACTTTTGCTTTATGATTAAATGAAGAAAAGAGGTTTGAAGTTTAACAAAACATTAATTCTAGTTTTATCATTAATTATTGTGTTGGAGTTGGTTCTTTTGGGTTTCAATTATAATTCTACTGGAAATATTGTGAAGAAGTTTGCCGATGATATAATTGGAGCAAAAACTTCTAATTTCCAAACACCTAGTCCTTCGACACAGGCTACGGCCAAAGCGACTGTTCCGACGACACCAACTACAACGACAAGGGTTAATCCACAGACGCAGAATTCTTTAGGAGAGTTAGTAACAAAAGAAGGAGTTGTTGAATTAATGATTATTGATAATTTTAAGGAACCTCAATTAAGCAAAGAAGTTTATTATCTAAATGATAATGGAAAAAGATACGAGCTAAGTACAGATAAACACTTACCTGTAAAATCCAAAATAAAAGTAACTGGTTATTTAAAAGATAATAAAATAAGTTTTTCTGATACAAACTCAAACTTAAGAGGAACAAGTTATTCTGTTGCTTCCGCGAATGTTGAACCTTGGCCAAAAACATTGGGTGAGCAGAAATATGTTGTTGTTTATTTATTAAATGAAGCAGATAAAAATAATTTTGATGCAGAAAATTTTACCAACATAACTTTCGGATTAGTAAATAATTGGATAAAGGATGCTTCTTATGGGAAAGCAAACATACATGTAGATTTTGGAGGTTCTTACATCTATGATAACTTCTCAAATTGTGATTATTCAGACTACGTTAATATCGCAATAAATAAATCAGACCAAGATACAAACTTTAGTAAATACGATGGAATTATTGTTTACTCATCAACTAATGATTGCTTTAAATGGTATTCTGGAATGGCCGCTATTGGAAAAAATTTTTATTTAACAAATGAGGGAATAGTTAATATCTATTCTTTATGGATTAATCACTACTGGCAACACTATTATGATAATGAATATCCCAATAGTTTTAATACTCTCGTTCACGAATTTGGACATAATTTTGGTCTTATGCACGCAAAGGAAATTTTGGTGATTGAAAAATATCATACTTATTATGAATATGGGGATTTTTTTGATGTTATGGGATTTTCTAGTTTTTATGGTGATTATGGTGTTTTTAGCAAAAAGATTTTGGGTTGGAATGATAATAATATAGCAGAAGTTGAGGAAGGAATATTTTTTATCACTCCTTTAGAAAAAAAATTAATAAATCCCTCAGAAATCCATGGAATTAAAATACCCATAAATTATAATATCTCTATTATGAATCTAACTCCAGTTCATAGCGGTGACTACAACTTAAACCTTTTGTCAAATTATTATGTTGAATATAGGGGTTATAATAATTATAGTAATAAAAATTTACTGGACCGACCCCCCACTGAAGAGAGATTTAAACATGGATTATTAATAAGATTAGGGCAGAATGAGATTAACAATTTTGAAAATATTGGGACATTTCTTATTAATACACATTCTAGTTTTTCGGAGCATTTTCAATCTCCTTGGCCGCTCATATTCAAAAACGAAACATACTTTGACAGTTTCAACAACATGTCAATATCTGTTCTTGACATGAATGATTCAGGAGCTTTGATTGAAGTCACGAAACAACCAACTTGCACTGACAGTGATGGAGGTTATAACTATAATATGAAGGGAATTGTAACTTATCAGGGTGTTTCATATACTGATTATTGTGTGTAAGATGGAACATATGAGGGTTGGGTTTATGAGTATGTCTGTAATAACAATGGATCTGTTGGAACAAGAGTTTCCGATTGCTCTACTATTAAACCTCTTGGATTTTTTTGTCAGGATGGTGCTTGTAAAACCAAAACAAATACAATATGTGGCAATCTTGACATGAGTGGCAATGTAGACATCGCTGACCTTAGTGCAATGATAGATTACATGTTTATTTCATTTACACCATTTAAGGCACCAATGTCTGTTGGAAATGTTGATGGATCACCTGATGGAGGTATTGATATTTCTGACTTGTCGAGGATGATAGATTATCTTTACATTTCATTCACCCCTCTAAGTTGCAATAATAGAACTTATTCAGGATATTCAACTTCAACAGTTTCATTCGGGACTGCAACAGGAACAAATACTGAAAAGTTAGTTCCAATAAATCTTGACAATACTGATGATCTTTCAGGAGTAAGACTCAAAATTTCATATGATACAACTAAGATGAAAGTATTGGGAGTTACTTCAACACCAAGAACAAGCTTACTCAGTGTGACTTTCAATAAAGATATAATTGGAATATATAAGTTAGACGGATCTGCAGTTATTCCGACTGGAAAAGGTCCAATAGTAAATTTAAGAGTAGGGCCAGGAACAAATGGCTTTGATACTTCTGCACTTAAATTTACACTTGAAGAAGGAGCAAGCTACAAGAACACAAAAGTAACGATGAAAGTTGGAACATCAACTACCACAACACCTCCAAAAACAATCACTACAACCACTACTCCTAAGACTACTACAACTCAACCAAAAGCAGCTATTACAACAACTACTAAAACTTCAGTACAAACAACTACGACAACTCAAAAAAAGACAATTAGTTCTGTAATTACTAGTTTTGTTAAGAATTTGTTTGGAATTAAGTAAGAAGATCTTATAATAAAAAAATCAACTCATGTAAAGAAAGAGTTCCATTATAGGGGGTGGCGTTTTTTAAGCGAGTCACCACCCCCATTCATACATATTAAGTCGACTGACTCTTGATGATTTTTATGTAATTTTGCCGACGAGAATCTATTTTGTAGCACTCAAAATTGGGGGTGCGCACTTTGGCCTTTTTTTAGGAGTTAAAAGCCACAATTAGTTTGAGTGTTTATCATAAAGGAATTATCTCAAAAAAGAGTCACTGCCAAGAAAGAGTTCTATTATGCCGAGTGACTCTTCATATTTTGTCGTCGGATTTAATAAAAATAGGTTTTCAAAAATCTAAGGTCTAGAGAGTCACCATTAATTTGAATGTTTCTTGTATAATAATCACTTCAAAAAGAGCCACCAACCAAAAAGAGTCCTATTATGCCGAGTGGCTGTTTTTAATTAGCTACAATTTCTCTAGCATTGGAGATTAATTTTAGAATTTCCTTCATCTGATTTTTCATGTGCTGATTATCTTCAGTTAAAAATTCAACTTCTCTTTCAGCTTTTGTCAGTCTTTTCTCAATTTCTGTTTTAGTTATATCAATCAAAAGGTCTTCTTCAGAAATTTTGTCCTTCATTCCTAATAATTCTGAATAATAATGTATTTTATCTGATTTTTTCCATCCAAATCTATATTTCAAGGCACTTTCAGATTTATATCTTGGAAGCCAATAACAACATGAACAATGCCTGAAATCATACATTGATAATCTAGAATATAATTCACCTGCATCACTCATGCCTTTGCCAAAAATCTTCACTGCTAAATTTTTGAGATATCTGTTTACTACAGTTGGGTTTATTGCAAATAACTGATCTTCTGGTTTAAGATTATTTTCTTGAATATAGTCTTTAAGAATGTTTGAGCAAAGCATTAATTTAATTCTTCTTCCAAATGTTTTACTTATTTCATCTCTTATTTGCAACTCAGTGCAATTATTGAATAAATCGCTAACTCTAATATTAATCAACTCTGTTGGCGCTCTTATTCCTGTGTCAAATAAGAACATTATTAGGACTTTGTATCTACTTCCTGCCCTATCATAAAGCTGTTTAACTTGTTTTTCTGTAAGATAAACCCATTTTGGCTTATTTGCTTTAGTATCTAAATCTAAAGTAATATCTTTTACCTCAATTCCCTGCTTTCTGGCGATTTTCTGATACCAATGCCAAAACGCTTTGAATATCTTAACATAAGTGTGCACTCCCATAAAGTTATTTCCATCTTGTCTTTTTATGATTCCTTTATCCATCTCTGAAAAGAATTGAAATAACTGTTCCTCTTTAATCTCCATTATACAGCCCAAATTAAAGCTTGTGTTAAACTTTTTGGAGAAGAATATAAGTTTGTCCTTTAAAGTGTTTAGTCTATTATATCCTCTTGAGCCTTTCACACTAACTGAAGAAATATTAACTCCAATTTCCATATCTTTTAGATATTGCAGTATAATTTCCGAGTTTTCTTTGCTTATGCTCGGAATTCCCTGTTTTACTGATTCTTTCCAATTAAGGTATCTTTCCTTGTGCTTATATGGATCGATTTTCATATCTTTTCCTTGATCTCGGGATTTTATATGGACAGTCGAGATACAATATATCCGTTAGGAAAAGAGTCTCACCAAATTGGTCTAATATGTATTACGCCCGCACCGGGAGTCGAACCCGGATCGCATCCGTTCTGTGATTTTCCCCTTTCTTTTTCATAAAGAAGATGTCACGACAGGGATGAGTCATAACCGCTAGACCATGCGAGCATGAAAATATAATGCAGAAATCCCCTTTTAAAAGTTACTGATTTAAAACCTCAATCAACTCTCATAACACGTATGGCAGGACACGCACCACCTAACTTGCCACAGTCTAAATAGAACCTATCGTCGCCAGCATAAAGCCTGACAGCTTCCTCATCTTCTTTAGTTGGCAAATTCACTCTACAAATATATCCATTTTTCTTGCTAATCCACTTAAAAACATTATTTATTTGTACAACATCTTCTGTACTTAAAAGAATTTCCAAAGTTTTTTTGTCTTCCATATCTTTAATCCACTGGTCAGGACCAATGATAGTTCCTTTTAAAGAATATTGTTCAGAAGTTCCATAATTGTGCATTGCTTCATCTATTCCATCAGGATTATATGCAATTCTCGTTAGAGTATGTAAATGTCTTCTAAGGCTATTTTGCAAAAACGCCCTTAATCTCTTGGCATCTTGACCATTTCTTAATTTGTAGGCAGCAAGAAAAACAGCAAAATGCAAAGGCAAATCCATCAAATAAGGATTTCCTTTTTGTTTTTCTTTTTCAGAGTATTCAACAAGCTCATCTTGAGTCACTTGTCCAGTAAGATTTTCAAAAACATTCCAGGTTCCAGTCTCTCCCTTGTAAGAAACTCCTGGAACCACAAAATAGTTCTCATTTAGAACGTAGCTTATTCTTACTTTACCTACCATATTTCTCACACTAATTAACCCCTTATAAAAATTATTGCACTAAAACATCAACTTAAATTTAAAAAAGAAAAAAAGAAAAATTCATTTATTGAGACAAATATTTAGAATCTGTCTCTGCTTCCGCCGAATCTTCTGCCGCCGCCACCACTACCGCTACCGCCACCGCCACCGAAGCCTCTGCCGCCAAAGTCTCTTCTAGGGGGTCTTGGTCTGTCAGGATCCATTGGTTTTGCTTCATTAACCTTAAGTTTTCTACCTTCAACTTCCTTGTCATTCATTTCTGAAATGGCTTTCTTAGCTGAATCGTCATCCTTAAAAGTCACGAACCCAAATCCCTTTGATCTGCCTGAAAACTTGTCAACAATGACAATAGCTTCTTCGATTCCTCCGAATTCAGAGAAAAGTTCGTTAAGCTTGTTGTTGTCGATAGCAAAAGACAAATTCCCTACGTATACTTTCATTTCGTTTCCTCCATCTGTATTTAGTCGTTCTGCTTTTCTACTTCTTCAGAAATAGTCCGCATATACTTAACCATATCTCTCAAACACGGTTTTTAAAGTTTGTGATTATGCTGCCTTCACCCTCACATGCCCATTAGAAAGTCTTTTTCCCACTTTGACGGCTTCACTACTGTCAACAGTTGTCTGGCCCTGAGAACCAAAACTAGCCGAACTTCCACTATTGTTGTTAAAATTAGATTCCGAGTTAATACGATCACCATTTCTGCTTAAATTATTATACAAAAAGTATCCTAAAACTGCACAAAACAATCCAGCCATTATTAGAACGGCTATTTTATTTTTCATAATTCTATTTTTTGTTTTTTTTCTCAATAGAACCGATTACCTTAAACTTAGTATAAGGCCACAATGCTTTTGGAATCTTTATGCTTCCGTCTTTTTGTTGGAAATTTTCCAAGATTGCAACCATAATTCTTGAAGTTGCTATAACTGTATTGTTTAAAGTATGGGCAAAATATCTTTCCTTGCCATTGTCAATCCTTATTCCAAGCCTTCTTGCCTGTGCGTCTCCCATATTTGACAAAGATGTAATCTCAAAATATTCTTTCCTTTTCGGACTCCATGCTTCAAAGTCACATTGCTTAGTTTTCAAATCTCCCAAATCTCCAGAACAAATTTCCAAAATTCTGAATGGAAACTCAAGCTCCTTGAAAAGTTCAACGCTCATCTTCATCATTTCATCATACCATTTGCTTGACTCAGAAGGCTCACATATGACAATCATTTCCTGTTTGTTGAATTGGTGAGTCCTATAAACTCCCTTTTCATCAATCCCGTGGCTTCCTATTTCTTTTCTGAAACACATTGAATAAGCAGTTTGTTTTACAGGAATATTTTTTGACGTTAAAGTTTTGTTTATGAACATTCCGATTAAAGGATGTTCTGATGTAGCAATCAGATAAAGATCCTCACCTTCAATCTTGTAAGACATCTGATCAATTTCATTTTTGGAGTAAACTCCCCTCAAGATTTCTTCCCTTAGCATTAAAGGGGGTTCGATATATTCAAATCCTTTTTTTATCATAAAATTTCTTGCAAAATTTATCAAAGCCATGTTTAACAAAGCAAGTTCATTTTTCAAAACATAAAATCCTTTTCCAGATATATTTGCAGAAGAATCAAAATCTAAGATTCCCAATTTTTCTCCAAGCTCAGCATGACCCTTCGCTTCAAATCCTAATTTTGCAGGCTTTCCAAAAACCTTCGCAACTTTATTTTCAGAAGCATCTTTTCCTATCGGAACACTCTTATCAATAATGTTCGGGATTTGCAGAGAAATATTGTAAACATCATCCTCAAGTTTCTTTCTTTGAATCAAAACCTTTTCAATTTCTTCCGGAATTTCTTTTGCTTTTTTCAGCTCGTTCTTGACATTTTTCCCGGCTTTTTTAAGCTCATTTATTTCCTGAGAAATTTTATTTCTTTCCGACCTTAAATTATCCTCTTTGTATTTAAGTGCCCTCCACTCATCGTCAAACTCTCTAATCTTATCAACTAAAATAAGCTTTTGATTTTGAAACTTCTTTTTTATGTTCTCTTTTACAATCTCAGGATGCTCTCTTATCAGTTTTATATCAATCATATTTCCCAAAAGAAGATATTATATTTAAAGTTATCTTTAAGAAAATTGTTAAAAAAGGCTAAAAAATCCTGTCTCATTAAACATTAAAAAAATTATTAACTCTACTCTCTAATTTATCAACAACACCTTTAAATTTTTTAGAGGACAAATATCTTCCAATATTTTGTTGCTCTTGGGGTGTTCTTTGCTGGAAAGCACCACAATTTGTAAATTCTAAAACAATTGATTCATGAAGTGTGAACTGGGGGATAATTCTACTACCAAAATGATTTCTAACTTCTTGAGATTTTAAATATTCATCCATCTCTTTTCTCCCTTGTTCTGTTGCATTTAAATAACTGTCAGAAGAATGAACCATCTGCACAAAAACATCATACTGAGACACAAATGTTACCATAAAAATTAATAGATAGCAAATTTATATGTTTTGTGGTAAATTAATTCTTATCCACATCAGGATGCTCTTGCCCGAGATTTTTCCTCTCGTGAAGCATTTTCAAATGCCTTTCTTTTTCTAGCTTGTAGTTCAATGAAGAATCTCCAAAATTCTTAACCATGTTTGCAACATATTCTCCGCCTAAAAAATGAGGAGTCAGAACATAATCAGCTCCGGATTTGTAAAGCTTCAAAGCGTCATCAATCTGGTTTGCTCTTACAATGACTATCACTTGAGGATTAATACCCTTTACAGTTTTTATCAGCACGGTGCTAGTTTCAACATCAGGAATTGTAGACACAACTATTTTAACATTTTTCAGCGGAAGCGAATCCAGGAATTCTTTGTCATAAACATCTCCATACAAAACAGGAACTCTGAATTTTTTTAAATTAGAAACTATCTCAGGATTATAATCAACGACAAGATACTTTGTCTTTGACTCTTTAAGTGATTTCAATATGCCGAATCCAATCCTGTTATAACCAAACAAGATTACATCATACTTTTCTTTAATCTCTTTCTTTTCCTTGACATTCTTTTTTTCAAAAATATTAAGGTATTTTGAGATTAAAGGATAAATTTTGTTTGAATACATTATTAGATAAGTAGAGCCTGCAATTGTGATTAATCCGACCATCGTTACCAAAGACAAAATTTCTCTGCTTATATGACCAACACTTACTCCTAAAGCCACCATGATTATCGAGAATTCACTTATTTGTGCAACGGTCAATCCTGCTAAAAAGCTGTTTCTTTTTGTGTATCCCAATGCCCCCATTAGCATCATCATAATTACAGGATGACCAATCAAAATGAAGAGAGAGAAAATAATTACTGGAACTACATTGGCGCCAACTTCTCCAATAATCATCTGTGAACCTATTACGACAAAAAACATTACGATGAAAAAATCTCTCAAGGGTTTAAGTTTCGAGCTTATTTCTGCACCATAAACGGAAGTTGAAAGAGAGATTCCTGCAAGCAGCGCCCCTATTTCCAATGAAAAGCCAAAATATTGGAATAAGCTAGCAAGTGCAAAACACCATGCAATAGAAAACAAAAATAAAAATTCCTGTGATTTTGCAACAAAATTAGTTATGTGTGGAAGCAAATACAAACTGATTAAAAATAAAGCGCCAAGTATAAAGATACCTTTAATGACAGTAAATGTAATCAAGAACGGAGTGACAATATTATTAGAAGATGAAGAAATAATCATCAATAAAAAGACAGCAATCAAATCTTGGAATATCAAAAGTCCAACCGAGACTTTTCCATACACACTGTTAAGGTCCCCCTTATCGCTAAGCAATTTCAGGATTATAATCGTGCTACTGAACGTAAACGCAACAGAAATATAGACAGATGTCAAGGTTGCAAAACCCAACCCTTTAGCAATTAAAAAACCAATTACCGAAGTGAAAATGACCTGCCCAACTCCTGTGATAAGAGCAGTTTTTCCCACTTCCTTTATTACTTTGGGATTTAAATGCAAACCAACGGTGAACAAAAGCAAAGCAACACCCAGCTTTGAAAATGTTCCGATTGTCTGGTCAGCCTCAATCAAATTAAAGAAGTATGGACCAGCGATGATTCCGGTGATAATATAACCGATTAAAAGAGGCTGTTTTAAAAGCCTTATCATAAAAGACACTAGAAAAGCTATTAGAATGATCAAACTCAAGTTAGTGAATAATTCTGTCATTGATTTCAGCGCCTCTTTTTGTTTTACCTAAAATTTATAAGTTTGGTATATTTATTAATCTAATGTTGAAAGAGAATGGGTTGGAAGAAGAAGAGGCAAAAACGCTTTTAGAAAAATATGGAAAGAATGAAATAGAAGAAGTAAATAAAATTTCTGTTTTTGAAATTCTTTTGAGGCAGATAAAGGGCAACTTCATGATTTATCTTCTTCTAGCCGCCTTCATAATTTCTTTTATAGTCGAAAAAATGGTCACAGCTTACATAATACTTGCAGTTATTGCAATAGTAATAATTGTGGGATTTATCCAGGAATACAAAGCAGAAAAAGCAATCAACGCTTTAAGAAAAATGATTATGCCTACCACAATTGTAATAAGGGGTGGTAGAGAAAAAGAAATTTATTCTAATGAAATTGTTCCAGGGGATGTTTTGGTATTAAGGAATGGTGAAAGAATTCCTGCCGACTGCGTTATCTTGGGAGAAAAAAGCCTTCTTGTTGATGAGTCAGTTTTAACGGGAGAATCAAGGGAAATAAAAAAAAGCGCTGCAAAAAACTCTGAAAAATATTCTGATGAGAATACCCTCTTAATGGGTTCATATATAATAAGCGGAAAATGTATGGTCAAAGTTTTAAAAACAGGAATGTCAACTCAGTTTGGGAAAATAGCAAGCATGATCTCTAAAGCAGAAAAAGATCTCCCATTAAGAGGAAAAGTAAACAAAATATCTAAGTACATGGCACTCGTCGCAGTTATTGTTGCAGTTTTAACAGGATTAATAACTCTTGCTCAAACTTATCCAGTATCAAAAGAGAATGTAATAGAAATTTTAATTTTGGTTATTGCAATATCTGTATCGGCTGTCCCTGAGGGGATGCCTGTAGCCCTAATGTCCACTTTGTCAATTGGAGCTTACAGGATGGCGAAAAAAAATGCAATTGTCAACAGAATTTCAATAATAGAAACACTTGGAGAGACAACAGTTATATGTTCTGACAAAACTGGAACAATAACAAAAGGAGAAATGACTGTAAAAAAAATTTTGACTGGACAAAGAGAATATGATGTATCTGGCGTTGGTTATGAAGGAAATGGAAAATTTACTCTCAACTCGCAAAATGTAGATTTAGCAAAACAGGAAAATCTCAGTTTAATTCTGAAAGCATCAACAATCTGCAATGACGCCATAATTTCAAGAACCGGCGATGATATGATTTTCAAGCCAATTGGCACTTCAACAGAAGCAGCACTTTTGATTGCTGCTGTAAAAGCAGGAATTTTTAAAGAAGATTTGAAGTTCAGCATTGAGGAAGAAATACCATTCAGCTCTGAAAGAAAAATAATGAGTGTGCTCGCAAAAGAAGGAAAAGAAAAAACAGTCTATGTAAAGGGGGCTTTAGAAATTATTCTTTCAAAATGCACGCAAATAAAAAAAGAAGATGGAATTTACAAGCTATTGGAAAAAGAAAAAGCAAGAATTCTTGAAAACAATCATAGACTAACCTCAAACACTTACAGAACTCTAGGGATTGCATACAAAAAAAATAGTTTTTTAAAAATGGAAGAAGAATTAATTTTCCTTGGGATAATTGCATTGGAAGATCCTCCTCGTGAAGAAATAAAAAATGCACTTGCAATATGTGTAAGAGCTGGAATAAGTGTAAAGATGATTACGGGAGACAACAAAGAAACTGCGATATCCATCGCAAGACAGATAGGCCTTGAATATAAGAGAGTTTTTACAGGTCAGGAAATTGATGAAATCAGCGACGAAAATCTCGCAAAAATAATAAAAGACATAACAATATTTGCCAGAGTCAAACCAGAGCATAAGTTGAGGATTGTCAAAATTCTAAAACAAAATGGAGAAATCGTAACGATGACTGGAGATGGAGTCAACGACGCTCCTGCACTCAAAGAAGCCCACATTGGGGTTGCAATGGGAAAAAATGGCACAGACGTTTCAAGATCTGTTGCTGATCTGACTTTAAGAGATGATAATTTCGCAACGATAGTTGATGCAATAAAAGAAGGAAGGACAATTTTTTATAACATAAGAAAATTTGTAAGTTACCAATTGTCCTGCAACCATGCCGAGTTAGCAATTCTTTTTTTCGGAGTTTTACTCGCCCCATTAATAGGCTGGCCAATTCCGCTTCTACTCGCATTGCACATTTTATTCATGAATCTTGTTACGGATAATCTTCCATCATTGACACTTGGATTAAACCCTTCATCTGATGACATCATGGAAGGTAGGGGTCTAAAAAACTCAAATTTGCTAAACAGTAAATTGTATATGTTAATAGCCTTTTCAGGATTGATAATGTGCTTGCTTACACTTTCGGTCTTTTTCCTAACTTATAGTGTTTTACACCAGCCCCTCGATTATGCTAGAACAACTGCCCTAGCAACCTTGATAATTGTGGAAGTTGCAGGAGCATTTAACTTTAGATCATTTAGAAAAGGGGTTTTGACAAGATCTCCTTTGGTAAATAAATATTTGGCATATGCCTCAGCAGTGTCAATACTGGCAACTTTAGTCATAATATATACACCAGTAAGCTCCTTGTTCGCAACCGCTCCAATTGGTATTAATGATTGGATTATTGTTCTCAGCGCCGCATTTGTATTTTTTGCGCTATTTGACACCCTTAAACACTTTAATAACAAAAAACACTTCTGGAATGAAAATGCAGATTGATAAAAAGGTTTTTAAACTAATTTCGAGGATTTAAGATATGGGTAAAGTAAGAATAAAACTTGATAGCACAGATATAGGCATGTTGAACGAAATATGCACATCTATCAGCGATATTGCAAAAAAATCAGGCATAATGGTAAGTGGACCAGTTCCTTTGCCAACTCAGAAGCTTAAGATAACTACAAGAAAATCTCCGTGTGGTAATGGTACAGCAACTTTTGATAGATTTGAGATGAGAATCCACAAAAGGCTTATTGACCTTCCAGCAAATGAAAAAATTCTGCATCACATAATGAGGATGAAAATCCCTAAAAACATCAACATAAAAATTGAGATGAAAGATTGATTAAAAACAAAAACAAGAGGCAAAAACAAAATGATTTTCCAAACAATTTTTAGATATTTATTTGCTTATATAAGCATGTGGTTTGAAGCGTTGTGAAATTAATTGCAATAATATTTATATATTCTCAGTTTCGGCAATATCTATGATACATCTTAACAAGCTCGTACACGATGAGGAAGTGTTCAGAGTGACCAAAACAAATTTAGTTGTCCACCCAGAAAAAATCGGAGAACCAAAGACAGTAAAAATACATAGAAACTACGGAGAAGGTTTGATACATCTTGAGGTTTGGAAACTGCGTGAGTCTAATTGTCCTGATGCAAATGGATACACAGAAGGAGAATTTGAAGATGAGGCTGGAAAAGAAACTAGAATAGCCAGTGTCCAGTTCTACAAATATTAATTCCCAAGATTAACAACGAGAATATTTATTAATAGAGATTTGTTGTATTTTGTATGATGAATAAGAGGTTAAAATTAGTTATTTTAGGATTATTTTTGTTTGCAACTATCTCATTTATTTCTGCAACAGATTATTATGTTTCAACAACCGGGCTTGACACCAATCCTGGAACTTTAGCATCTCCATTTAGAACTGTTCAAAGAGGATTAAATGCAATTGGTGTTCCTGGTGATGTTCTTTACATTCGAGGAGGAACATATATTGAGAATACAAGAAGAGATACACTTACTGGGAATGCTCAGAATCATATTATTATAACAGGATATCCTGGTGAAACAGCAATAGTAGATGGTAATCATGTTTTTCCTGCAATGTGGCTTAGCTTTCCAAACTTCGTCAATGTTGAGAATTTGGTTATTAGAAATGGACAAGAAACTGGAACAGTTGGAGCTTCTTCACTCAAGGTAGAATATGGCAATGATATTGTTGTTCGCAATCTGGAAGTTTATGGAACCACAATGAACTGTGATGGCACTGACGGACAGATACAATTTTGGTACACCAATAATGCCCTAATAGAAAATAACAATGTCCATAATGCAGATTCTTTTGGTGACAATTGTGGAGATATTACGATTCACTCTCCTGATTACATCCATGATTCACAAAACATTACTATTCGAAATAATATCATTCATGACAGCCAGGTTACTGGTATTTTCCAGAAACATCCTGGAGTGGGGGGTTTAGAAATTTACAATAATACTATTTACAACAACTATCAAGGCACGAAAATAAGAAATAGGAATACTCATTTTCATCATAACCTCTTATTTAACATCACTCAAAATGCAATCGATTCTTATGGAGGACCAGCGGATTTTGCAAATCCTGCTACATATAATAATCAAAATTCAACAATTGAATACAATACTTTTGTTTCCTGCGGGCAGACGTTATTGTATTGGGAGGGAAAAAATCTTACAATACAAGAAAATATTTTCTACCAGTGCATTGGTGTTGAAGGTATGTATAATGTCTGCAAATATGGTACTAACTGTGCAGATTATGCGCCGTATGATCCAATGCAAGCTTCAATTTTAAGCATACATTCAGATAACAACTGCATCTATTATACTCCAAGCACGAGAACTTTCCTGCAATATCTTGGCTCAGGCGGAAATTTATATTCGTTCACCCAAGCACAACAGTTATTTAATTTGGATGTGAATTCATTATTTGCAGACCCGCAATTGATTTCAACCAATCCTTCGAGTTTGGACTTTCTAAAACCTACAACCGGAAGTCCTTGTGTTAATATGGGATACTATGCTGGCCAAACACAAAGTCAGCAAAACTCTCCCGATGTAAACTCCGACGGATTAATCAATGTCAAAGATTTGTCAATTGTAATTTTTAATCAAGGAAGACTATCAACAGGAAATTATGCTCATTTGGATTTAAACAATGATACTTTAATTAATTGGAATGACGTGCAGATTGTTATGGGTAATATGTGATTGAAATTTAAATTCCCAAAACTTATAAACCCTAAATATAAATTAATTTAAACTTCTTTTTTCTTCAATGTTCATGGAATTAAGAAAATATGAAACAGGCACTTGGGGAACTTGCTATTCTGTTGTTGGGAGAATTGAGATAATAAGTGTGACTCAAGAAGGAGTATGTTTAATGGTTGATGATGAAAGCTGTGGGGTCTTAGATTTCCCATTTGATAGATTTGATGTATCTAAAGATTATTACTCCTCTTTAGAAAGAGCTGCAGAGGATAAGAATCTGGATAAGGTTAATTCTTTATTATCAAAACTAAATCCAAAATCCTTATAAAGATAAATTTATAAGATATCTTATGAAAATAAGTGCAATACTTGTTATTGTTGCAGTGTTGTTAATTGCATTTTTTGTTTTTGGAAAAGGAAAAATAACAGGAAACACTACGGGAAAAACAACAATGGATGATTCAACAAAAATAAAATTTGAGACATCAGAAGGAAATTTTGTGATACAGCTTTATGATGACATGCCTATTACAACTGAAAATTTTGAAAAACTTGTGAGCCAGGGTTTTTATGACGGAGTTTTATTCCACAGAATAATTGATGGATTCATGTTACAAACCGGAGATCCATTGACAAAAGACAAATCAAAATCTTATTTATGGGGAACAGGCGGTCCAGGATACAGCATTAAAGATGAATTTACCCACGAAGGCGGAAACAAAAACAACAGAGGAACAATATCAATGGCAAACTCCGGTCCAAATACAGGAGGAAGCCAATTCTTCATAAACACAGTAAATAATAATTTCTTAGACACAAAACACCCCGCATTTGGAGAAGTCATACAAGGAATGGATGTCATTGATGCAATATCAAAAGTTGAAACAGATTCAAATGACAGGCCTGTAAATGAAGTCAAGATAATAAAAGCAAGTTTGATTTAATTATACACTTAATTTTCTCCACTTTTCTAAAAACTCGGTTTTTTCTCTTTTTGAAAGCTCTGAATTTTCCAAAGCAGCATTAAATGGATTCCCATTCAAAACACCTTTAATAACTTCTATTTCTAATCCAGACAAACTAACTGAATTTAAAACATAATCTTCAAAGGCCTCATAAGCAACAGGCATAGCTTTCTTGACAGTATTAGCCATAACCTCGGAATATAATCTAATTTCTTCCTGAGCATGTTTGTCTAATCTTAAATTTAAAAAATGAAACAAATTATGCAAGTCAATTTTCCAATACCATTCAGTGTAAGTTGAAAGTGGGAGTCCAATTCTTACCAGCTCTCTTGCAATATCTGATTGCTCAAATTCTTTATAGTGATCAAAATTTAGCTGCGCATCAACCAATAGAACACTAAGAAATCTCTCCCTTAATTCTGGAGACACCTCTCCTTCTGATCCCTGTTTGTTTGACTGACTTTGTAGCTGAACTCTATCTTCGTTAGGAATATAAAATTCCTCTTTCATAACAGAATATCTTCCTGAATATTCATTAACATTGGCTGTCCTGTGTCTTATCCACTGCCTTGCAACAAAAATAGGAAGTTTAACATGCCACTGAAACTCAACCATTTCAAACGGAGTCGTGTGTCTGTGTCTCATCAAATATCTTATCAAACCTCTATCTTCATGAGCTTTTTTGGTTCCCGCACCATAAGAAACTCTAGCGGCCTGTACAATAGAAGAGTCATCACCCATATAATTAACAAGCCTAACAAATCCTCTGTCTAAAACTCTAAATTCCTTCCCTAAATCTTCTTCAGCCCCTGGAGAAGTAACCCTTCCTGTTTCCATTTGCTAATCCACAAAAGCCAATATAAAAACATATATGCAGTTGAATAGAACAATTTAAAAATAAAGCATTTCTCAATTATCAATGGACAAAGACATAGGAAAAATCCAAAAAAACGCAACGACAGATATTCTTGTAAGAATAGATGACTTTGGAGGAAGAAAGGGAGTAACTATAAGAGAGTTCGTTACATCTGAAAAATATACAGGATTCACAAAAGCAGGCACAAGAGTTCCCGCAGAGCATTTTGTAAAATTCAGAGAGATGATAAACTCTGTTCCTTTAAGCGAACTTGAAGCACCTGCAGAAAGTGTTAAGGGCGAATACAAGCCAAAAGGCAAGCCTCAAAAAACTCTCAAGAACGAAGAAGAGCTGCCTGATTATTAATTCTATAACAAAAATATTTATTAACCAAGATTTATTATATTTTGTATGATAAAAAAAGAGAAGGTATTTTTTGCAATAATATTACTTTTTGTTTTAATTGGCATTGTTAGCGCTGCAAATTATTATGTTGACAAAGATTCTATTGGTGGGGTGTGTAGTGATTCTAATGCTGGAACTTCTGCATCATCTCCCTTTTGCACTATTCATAAAGGGGAAAGCGTAACAATGCCGGGGGATACTGTTTATATTAGAAGTGGAACATACTTCGAATTGTCTGGAATTCCTCTCGGATCTGGGGATAGAGGGACTTTAAACATTAATAGGGGAGGCTCTCCAGGCAACCCAATTACTTACACAAAATATCCTAGCGATCCCATGCCAAACATTACTGGAAATTCATTGACTTACGCTGTTGTGATTGGAGCCTCATACATAACACTTGACTCTTTAGATGTAAGTAATGGCTATAGGGGCATCACACTCGCAGCAACAGGATCAAGTGATATCACAATCAGAAATTCACATATCCACAATGTTGCAGGCTCAACAGGGGGCAACAACAATGGAGGAATACTTGGAGGAATTTTTGGAGGAGTAGATTACGGCATGTTCAATAATGTCCTCATAGAAAATAATAAAATCCATGATAACAAAGATCCAACTTGTTTTTCTGGGACAGGAGCAGGAATCGAGTTTTATGGTCTGAACAATTCAATAATAAGAAACAATCATATTTACAATGAACACGGAGGTATTTGGCTTAAAAGCCATGACTCCAACTTGAAAATTTACAATAATACTATTCATGATGTTGGTGAGGGAATATATCATTTTGCCCAACCTATTAATATAGACATTTTTGATAATGTCATCTATAGTTTTAGCGAGAATGCTTTAGGCAGCAGACAGTCTTCATCAACTACTTACCTCCCTGGCCAAAATATAAGATATTTCAATAATATTGTCTTAGGTGATGGCCTTCACCATACTTTTTATCAGGTTGTTACGAATGGATCTAAAGTTTACAACAACATTCTTTATTATGGTAATAGAGGACTTTGCAGCGCCGGCAGTGAAGGAGGGGAATTAACTAACAGAGAAAGTGGTACTGCAACCAACTTTTTTGAAGGAAATAACTTGCTGTATCATCCTACAGACAACAGGCATTTTTGCTGGAATGGTGTACTTTACACACTTATTGGTTGGCGTTCATATTGGGATGGTGCTGGAGGCAACCCTGCAAACGGAGACGGCAGCATTGAGGAAAATCCTCTTTTCATCTCGACAGATCCAGCAAATCCAAATTTTTTAAGGCTAGCAAACAACAGCCCTGTTATAGACAACGGAACATTCATTCCTGGTTTCCACTGTGCATTATCAGACAGCAATGGTGGAAGTAATTTAACAGATTGCAGACACTGGAGTGGTTCAGCACCAGATATTGGAAGGTATGAATATGTTTCTGGAGTTGCCCCAAACTCCCCAGACGTAAACTCAGATGGCAAAGTGAATATAATTGATTTAGTCTTAGTAATAAGATGGCAGGGAAGAAATAGTGAGAATATTGATTGGAATAACTACAAACATTTAGATGTTAACAATGACAACAGAACAGACATAAGCGATATCACTGTTATTATGGGTAATATGTAATAAAATTTCATTTCTTTATCCAACAACTCTTCCCAGAATAATCTCATACATTTTATTTTTTATAATTCCTAAAAACTCAACTTTTATTTTTGGTGAGTTTTTAGCATAGCCATTTTTAAAAATTATAAAATCAAATTTCTTTGCCTCTCCATTCTCAAAAAACCTTTTAGTCCAATAAGGCTTTATATCTCTGTACTCAATTTTCTTTTTCCCAAATAAAATAAGATCAAACCATTTCTTCTTAAGAGTTAAATGAAGAATTTTTTCCAGAAATTATTATAATTCTGAAAGTTTAAAAATTCTATACTCCTCAACAACTTATGAAAAAAGGACTCATAATTTCTGGAATAATGCTAGTGCTGATAGTTGTCTCTTTTTTAGTTTTTAATTCAACTTTCAAGAAAGGAGAAAAAATTAACCCAGTAACAAGTGCCACACAAAACGAAATAAATAAAATATTTCAGGGCCCATCCACTTTACATTTAAAAATACAAAATTTTGCTTTCTCCCCATTAACAATCACAATAAAAAAAGGTGACAGCATAAATTAGACAAATGTGGATTCTGCACCGCACACAGTAACATCTGACTCTGGAAGCGAACTTAACTCTGGAACTATAAGCAATGGTGGAGTGTATTCCCACACGTTCAACACAGCCGGAACATACAAATATCATTGCGCTTTCCATACTTCAATGAAAGCCACAGTGATTGTTCAATAAGAAAACTTTTAAAAAATCTCTTAGTTTATAATATTATGAAAGAAATACACTGGATAGCTCTCGCAGGAATTCTTGTGGTTGTCGGATTTGGAATATTCATAATGACAAGACCTTCAACTCCCGTAACAACAGAAGAGGTTGCAAAGTGTATAGGAGAGAATTCTATTTTGTACGTCCAGCTTGGATGCTCTCACTGTAAAGTACAAGAGGATATGTTTGGAAATAACTCTGTCTATCTAAACAAAATCGATTGTTTCTATGAAAGGGATAAATGTGCTGATATCCAAGGAACACCTACTTGGTTGGTAAACGGACAAAAATATGAAGGAGTTCAAAGCATTGAAATTTTAAGAAATATAACTAGGTGTTGAATTAACAAGCCCTCTTTTTCTCCTCAATAAAATTTTGGATTTTGACGTAAATGGTCCTGATGTAACCTACTTCAGCATTAAGTTCTTGAACAGTTTGAATAGCATCTTTCTGGCTAAAATAAGAAAAAATAATATGATCCCCAACACCCCCAAAGAGAACTAATTTCTCTTTCAGCTCACGAAGAGTTTCTTCATCAATCTTGCTTTGTATGTCTTGCCCCATAGTATAACAAGGACTACAAGAATAAATAGTTTGTGGTTTTGAAAAACACAAAATGCTCCGATGTCAGTCTCTTCGTAAGATTGTAGGCGTTCGAAGACTCTAGTTAATGTTAAAACCCTACGCCTCGTTGTTCGGATTTCTCCTACACTGATGCAGGATATTATCATGAAATCTCTATATTTAAAGATTATTGCAATAAACCCTAATCGTTTCCCAAGTTTTAAAAATCAACCATTTCTAGAATAGACATGGAAGCAAAAATACGGCAGCCAATTATCACAGTAGTCGGCCATGTAGACCACGGAAAAACAAGCATTTTGGATTGTCTTAGAGAAAGCTCTGTTCAAGATTTAGAGGCGGGAGGAATAACACAAAAAATTTCTTTCACATTATATCCTTCCAGCCAGCTTAAAAAATCCTGTCCGCTTATAGAAGAAAGAGGCATAAAATTGCAGATTCCAGGATTTTTATTTATCGACACACCCGGCCACGCTGCCTTCACAAACCTAAGAAAAAGAGGCGGAGCGTTGGCAGATATAGCAATTCTTGTCATAGATATAAACGAAGGAATCAAACCTCAGACTTCAGAAGTAATTCAAATCCTAAAGCACAACAAAGTTCCTTTCTTAATCGCTTTAAACAAAATTGACAAAATTCAAGGCTGGAAAATAAACAACAAAGACTTTGAAAAAAATTTAGAACTTCAACCACAGTCAACAAAACTAAACTTCGATGAAAAATTTTACACTTTAGTAGGTGCATTAAGCAGCTATGGGTTGGAAGCAGACCTTTATGACAAGATAACAGACTTCACAAAAAAAGTAGCGATAATCCCTTGTTCAGCAAGGACAAAAGAAGGGATTCAGGAATTGATAATGATGCTCTGCGGCCTAAGCCAAAAATATCTTTCTGAAAAACTAAAACTTGGGAAAGAAGCAAGAGGGGTTATACTTGAGGTAAAAAAAGAAAAATCAGGAAGCTACGCTGAAGCAATTCTTTACGACGGTGAACTTTCAAAAAATGATGAGATAGCAGTCGCAAATATAGAAGGCAATCCAACAATAACAAAAATAAGAGTCTTGGAAGAAATAGAGCCATTAAGTGCCAGATTCAAACCAAAAGAAAAAATAACCGCATCAACAGGATTTAGAATGCAGCTGACAGAAAAATTTGACGCTCTTCCGGGAATGCCGTTCATGATTTTTAAGGGAAATGAAGAAGAGGTAAAAAAAATATTCAAAAAAGAAATTTCTGAAAATATAAAAACAAGTAAAGAGGGAATAATTGCCAAAGCTGATTCGCTTGGAAGTTTGGAAGCACTCTTGACTTTACTAAGCCAGAATAATATTCCAGTATTAAAAGCGGGAATTGGAGAGATAAACAAAACAGATATAGTTTCTGCAAAGGCAAATCTAGAGATAAACGAGTTAGACTCGTTGATTGTAGGATTTAATGTTGAGATTGGCAGCGAAGCAAAAGAAATCCAAGGGAAAATAAAAGTCCTGACTGAAAAAGTAATATATAAATTAATAGAAAAAACAGTGGAGTTTAGGCAGGAAAAAGCAAATGAGATTGAAAAAAGAAGACTAATGGCATTAGCAACATTGTGCAAACTAAGAATTTTACCACAATTTGTTTTTAGGAATACAAAACCAGCAATTTTTGGAGTAAAAATTGAAGTTGGAAAATTAATTTCAAATCTACCTCTTATTAACAAAGAAAATGAAAAAGTCGGACGTGTAAAAGCAATTCAGTCTGAAAACAAATCAGTGCAAGAAGCAACAGAAGGTATGGAAGTTGCAATATCAATTCCTGGAGCAAACTTTGAAAGAGAGCTAAAAGATAAGGATTTTCTTTATTCAGACCTAAACGAACCCCAATTCAAGACTTTCAAGAAAAACAAAGATCTTTTATCATCAAACGAGATAAGACTACTCCAAGAGTTACAAGAGTTAAAGAAAAAACAAAGAGCAGATTGGGGCGGGTAGTTATTTTTCAATAACACAAACATATTCAGTTTCTTTTTCAAATTCTTTAAATCTAAGGTTATTTGGTCCGCTAGTTCTATAACTTCCATCACTAATTTCAAACTTATTGACCCCTATTTTATTTAACATATTAGACAATTCCTCTGAAGTGAACATTGCAGCCATAGCCCCAATATAATCTATTACTAGTTCTGGATGTTTCCACCTTTCGTCACCAATTCTCTCTACAACCGTTTTCCAATCAGTATCTCTTCTTAAATCTCTGATGTAAAGTTTTCCCTGATTTCCCAATACATAAAACATTTGTCTTATTGCCTCTTCAGAATTTTGGAATCTGTGTAACACATTTCTACAAACAATATAATCTATATGTTGATTTTTTCCAACAAGTTCGCTTAAATCATAGACACTTCCTTGAACAAATGTTGTTCTTCTAGAAGGATTATATCCAACATCAACTATTTCAGGCATAGGGTCACAAGAAGCTGGAAGAGATTTGGATAAATTATACTCTCCTTCGTAGTCGCTAATTATTTTTTTCACTTTTTCCTCAGATATTTTTTCTTTATTCTTGTTAGCCAACTCAATCATTTCTTGAGATACATCTAATCCAACAACAAAGGCATCAGTTTGCTCAGCAATTTCGTAAGAAAGTAATCCAGAACCACAACCAACATCAAGTATATGTTTATGAATTCCCTTTCCTTCAAAATAATCTGTTCTAAATTTAAAATCTTGAGCAAGTTTTCTATAAGTTTCTCTCCTAGCATTTAATCCTAATTCATTATAAGAGTCTGCAACTTCTCCCACCATAGCTTCATTATCCAAAACACACAATCTTCCTTTTAAGTTAATTCCATATACAAGTTTTACGGCTTCAGCTAAACTTTTTGTTTTTTCAATTTGCCTCCTATTAATTGTGTCTACCATAAAATGGCGTCGATGTATGGTTATATAAACAATTGTAGTAAGGGGGATTACAACACTAGAAAGTATTATAAATTGCTAAATCCTAAAAGGAATATGAATATAGAAATCCTAGAAAAAATTGGCTTAAGCCCAAATGAATCAAAATGCTACTTAACTCTTCTAAAAATTGGTTCTGCATCAGCAAATGAAATCTCTAGAAAATCAGGGATTCATAGGGTTTCTGTTTATGACGCGTTGAGGGGTTTGCATGAAAAGGGACTTGTTAGTCAGATAACAAAATCAAGCAAATTGTTGTTTGAAGCAGCTAATCCTGAAAAAATAAGTGATTTAATTGAAGCAAAAGAAAATCAGATTAAAGAAACAAAGAACATAATTCCCGAACTAGTAGAAATGTTCAAATCCGCAAAAGAAAAGCAGGAAGTCCACAGTTTCAAAAATTTAGCCGGAATTAAAACAATATTTGGTGAAATGTTAAATTCAAAAACAGAGATACTTGATTTTGGAGCAGAATATAAAATAAAAGATTTTTTGCCTTACGATTACTCCAAGTGGGACAAAGAAAGAGTAAAGAAGAAAATTAAAATGAGAATAGTAGCAAACGAGAAAATAAAGCCCGTAAAAATACCTCTAACAACAATAAAGTTCATTCCATCAGAGTTTAATTCCAAAGTTTCTACTTACATTTTTGATGGAAAAGTTGCATTAGTTATGTGGGTTGAAAGCCCAATAGGAATAATCATAGAGCATAAATCAGTCTATGAATCCTATAAAAGCTATTTTGAGTATTTATGGAAAACTGCAAAATCATAATCAAAACCTTTTTAAGCTCATTTTTTATTCTATAATCATGCCATTCAAAATAAACATTGCAGATAAAGACGGAAAAACATACAAGTTTGAGCTAGAAAGCGAGGAGCTTATTGGAAAAGAAATCGGTCAACAAATAGAGGGAAAAGAATTGCTTCCGACTTTAGATGGTTATGAGTTTCAGATAACAGGAGCAAGCGACAAAGCAGGATTTCCAGCCTTTGAAACTGTTGAAGGTGTTGGATTAAAAAGAGTTCTTTTAACTTTTGGAAAAGGAATGAATAAAAGGCCAAAACACGAAGGAAAAAGAGCATGGACAAAAAACAGGCCTAAAGGATTAAGACTTAGAAAAACACAAAGAGGAAAAATTATTTCTACAGATATTGTTCAGATAAATCTAAAAATCGCAAAGCACGGCAACACAACGCTAAAAGAAATATTCCCAGATCAAAACCAACCAAAAGAAAAAAAGAAAGTTGAAGTGGCTGCTTAATTTATTCTTGACTATACACTATATCCCGACAAAGTTTAAAAATACTGATTAACAAAACTTTTAGGGTAAAATAAAAAACATGGTGCACATTCTAAACTTTGACAGAAATTTTGAGAATATAGAACTCTCCACAATTGTAAAAACTAGCGAAGAGTACAGAGGAGCAGCAAAGGCATTTGTATCAAGGACAGGAAAAAAATTCGTTTATTTTCAAAGAGGGGATTTAGATCTTAAAACTCCATCATATGTTCTAGATGCTTTACACGAAGGAACAACAAAGCTAGGTTATACTAATTATCCTAAATCTGGTGGAGAGGCATTTTTCAAAGATGCAGTTTTAGAATATTCAAGAGAGCAGGAAATCCATGGATTAACATTTGAAAACATAGCAGCCACATATGGCGGACAGCAGGGTTTAGAATTATTGTTCGGTTTATTTGGCAAAAAAACTCCTCATCTTTTATCAAGATTCTTCAATATGTTCAGAAATAAAAGAGCAGCAGGATTTGGTCCTTGTTGGAGTTGCGTCCTTGACAACATGGTCCCATATTCAGGAGTTGACTTCAAGATGGTTCCTCTAAGAGAAGGAAATTACGACCCTGGAGAATTAGAAAAAGTGTTGAAAAAAAGTGACATGTTTTATTTTAATAACCCACATAATCCTACTGGAAAAGTGTTCACAAGACCAGAAGTGGAAGAAATAGACTATCTATGCAGAAAAAACAATGTTCTTCTTGTTTCTGATGAAGCATACAATGATGTTGTTTTTGATGGAGAACACCATTATTCAACATTGAAAACAAGCAATCCTAATTCCGCCTCTGTCTTTACTTTTTCAAAATCTTTTGCAGCAACTGGATTTAGAGTAGGATTCACTGTTTCAAGAAATAAAAAAATAATCGAATTAATGACTTTGGGGGATTACACTCAAACCGCAGGAGTTGTGACTGCAAATCAGTATGCATTTTCACAGGCATTAAACAAGAAAGCTGAAAGAAAAGCCTGGATTGAAACATTGAAGTCGACATTAGACGAAAGAAGAAATGCAGCTTATGATGGACTTAAGCCAATCTTTCCAAATTTGGAAAAACCAAAAGGAGCATTTTACTTTTTTGTAGATTTCAACCCCTACCTGCCAGATGTTCCAAACAAAGAGAAAATTCTTTTAGAAAGCCTGGTCAAAGAAGGGGTTTTGGTAGCACCAGGTTCTGGATTTGGGAAAAAATATGAAGGCTGGGCTAGAATCTCATACTCTATGATTCCTGCAGAACTCATAAAAGAGGGGACAGAAAGAATACAAAAAGTTGTAGAGGAATTAAAAGAAATGAAACGTGCAGCCTAGCTTAATTTTCCTGTTTCTTAAAAGTAGTAACAAATAGAAAGTTTTATAAAACCTGGATTTCTCAAGAAAAAATGACAAACAATACTTTTTGTGAAGCATATGAAATTTGTATTTTAGAAGGAACTTCATTAAGACCAGGAAAAACTGATCTCGATGAATCTCAAACTAGCAGGTTATATTTGGCAAGTTTAGATGAAGGTAATGACGAGGATTCTTTTGAAGCAATGCAAAGGTACAGGACTCCAAGGAGAGAATAAGGATGAACGAGATAACAAGATAACATTCAGAAAAATGAAAATACTATATCAGACAACCCCAAATTATCCCGGATCAAGAAATTTTAACCCTTCAGGAAAAAGGACACTTGATGGACTTTGCATAGATGCACAGCTGGGCGAAGGAAAATCTTATTTAGAAAAACTAGGCTACAGAATTCCTTCTCTTGAAGAAAGCGCTTTGTTCATGATCGAAAGAGGAAAAACAAGCAAATTGCCCAAGCATGGACATTGGGCGAAAGAAGCATTTTTGTATGTTCCTTATGATGGATTTTATATAACAAAAAATTCGCCAATATTGGATAATTTAGGAAAAGCAATAGAGGCAGAAGCTCAAGATGAATCTTACGCTTTAAGTATTGACGAAGTAGAATCCGCAAGACAAAACGCAGTGCAAATTCCAAATAAAAAAATTTTCATACCAACAAGAAGTTTCAAAGAAAATGGAATAACCAACTTTATTTTTGGAAAATATGCTGAAAATTTTGGGTTGCTTTTAGACGATGTTGGAATAAAAAACATGCCAATAAATCCCCAAGAAATGGATTTGCATGGCGAAAGACTTGAACTTCTCGGTCCTTGTGCAGAACAAATTTGGTTCGAAGATTTCTATCGAGAGTGTAAAATTCATGGTGCTCGGGTTAGCGGATCATATGCAGTACTTGGAGTAAAAAAGAATACGTTTGGTATGAACAAACCAACAATATCCTCTCCACAAAATATTGTACCAAAATCCGTAGACCTTTCTAAAACATCCTATGTTGAGAAAAAACCAGAACAAGAAAAACCTCAAGCGCTTTCCAGAGATGATAAACTAAAAAGAGAACTTGATAAAGCGATAGAAAAAGAAGATTATGAACATGCTGCATGGCTCAGAGATGAGATTAATGGAATAAATTCAAATAAAGCAGTTTCAAATAACTAATTGAACTCCATAACTCTTTTAAAACAGACTTAAGTTTTCTTCTAATGCCTCAACTAATCCAGATAGCTGATAGGGCAAACGTAATCAAAAAAGTTGAAGAATACACAATATCAGACATCTCAAAATATTTTAAAAGAGTTGAAAGATTAACATCTTATTCTCCAAACATTTTAGCAGTTGTAAACTTTCCAGACAACCCAAATGGAGTTATAACAAGAGGTTATATTTTTAATATTTGTCTTGAAGAAGCTTATGGAAGCCTGGAAAAAGCTGTTGAACATTTTGTAAAAAGGTCTGCAAAACTCCAGGGTTTTGTAGTCTATGGCGAAAGAAAAGAAGAAACAAGAGAGCCATTACTTCATCTATTAGGTTTTGTCAAAGGAAAAGATTGGAGCAAAAGTAATCCCAAAAACACAAAAATAGATAGAGATATTGTATACTTCCCTTTTGAAAAATCTGACGAAGAAGGAAGAGCAACAGCAAATCCTTTTCTAGTGAAATCAACAAAGAAGGAGGAAATAGGAATTGGAGGCATATCAACAATCAACCCAAATGAAATGGAAGATCTTTACCCCTTACTTGCTGAAGAAAGAATGCGTAGACTAACCCTTTCTCCACAAGAGTTCAGAAATAATTTCCCAGACCTCACTTCCTTAGGGATAAGATATGTCTAATCACTGATATCCATACTTCTTAACGACCCAGGATTTCACAATTTGCACCAATACTAAGTAGACAATAGTCATAAGGAATAATATCACAAAATAAACAAAGGGAAGAGGAGTAAATCCGAAGAATTTTCCAAATGATGAAAGTGTAGCTCCTATCGCTACAATAAGAATCAAGACTGAGCTTAATACAAATAATTTATGGGGCTTGCTCTCTAAGAATGGAATTTTATTCGTTCTTATAACAAACATCACAAGAATCTGAGTGACCATAGACTCGATAAACCATCCTGTTTGAAAAATAGAGGCGCTAGCCGCAGTCGTAGCATTAAAAACAAAGAACATAATTCCAAAAATTATGAAATCAAAAATAGAACTTAGCGGCCCTATAAAAAGCATGAATTTCTCAAGGAACTTAATATTCCACGTCCTTGGTTTAGTTAGATATTCCTTGTCAACCCTGTCAACAGGAAGAGAAATCTGAGAAAGATCATAAAGGAAATTATTAAACAAAATCTGTATTGGAAGCATAGGCAAAAACGGAACAAAAATAACTGCACCGCTAAAAGAAAGCATATTTCCAAAATTAGAGCTGGAACCCATTTTTAAGTATTTCACAATATTGCCAAAAGTCATTCTTCCCTCGAGGATTCCCTCTTTAAGAACTAACAGATTTTTCTCGAGCAGAATAACATCAGCCGATTCTCTTGCAATCTCAACAGCATTATTCACAGAAATACCGACGTCAGCAGCTCTCAAGGCAGGGGCATCATTCATCCCATCTCCAAGATACCCAACAACATGCTTGTTCAATCTTAGCGCATCGATAACTCTCTTTTTTTGAATAGGGCTAAGTCTTGTAAAAATATTTATTTTTTCGACAGCCTCTTTAATCTCAGATTCACTAAGCCTATCAATTTCATCTCCTGTAAGAACGCCCTTGATTTCAAACCCAACATCTTGGCAGATTCTTCTAGTTATCACATCATTATCTCCAGTGAGTACTTTCATTTCAATTCCCAGATTTTTTAAACTGGTTATGATTTCTCTGACAGAATGTTTCGGAGGATCAAGAAAAGCAAGGTAACCTATCAAAACGAGATTTTTTTCATCTTCTTTAGAAATTTTAGACTTTCCTTTCCCTAGTTCTTTATACGCAACAGCGATAACAATAAATCCTTCATTGCTCAGTTTTTCATATTCTTTTTTCAATTTCACAAAGACGCTTTCATTAATTTTCATGACTCTTCCGGAAGTTTCATACTCGCCGCACCTTTTGAATATCTCTTCTGGAGCCCCCTTGGAAATCACAATTTTCCGGTTTGTATTCTTGTCTTCTACGGCGATTGAGATAATTTTTCTTGAATAATCATAAGGAATCTCTCCAATTTTTTTGTATTGAGAAACGGATATTTTTTTTCTGTCTAATATGGCCTTTTCAATCAGATTTTTTATTCCGGTTTGATGATAGCTGTTTAGGTAGGTATAGTTAAAAACACGTTCGCTTTCTTTTCCGTTAACATCACAATACCTCTCAAGAGTTATTTTATTCTCAGTCAAAGTTCCGGTCTTGTCTGTGCACAAAACATCCATGGCTCCAAAATTTTGGATTGAATCCAGATGTTTGACAATCACTTTTTTTTGTGCCATTGCCCTAGCCCCTTTTGAAAGATTTATAGTGACAATAGTCGGCAACATTTCAGGTGTTAACCCCACAGCAACAGCAAGAGAAAAAAGCAGGGCCTCTCTGAATGTACCGCTTTTAAAAACAAAGTTAATGAAGAATATTGCAATAACAAGGATTATAGTGAACCTTATCAGAAGAAGCGTGAATTTTTTTATGCCGATATCAAAGCTTGTTTTTTCTTTGTCTTTGACTAAGGTTTTTGATATCTCGCCAAAAGCCGTCGATAATCCTGTTGAAACAACAACTCCAACACCGCTTCCAGATACAATGCTTGACCCCATAAAAGCAATGTTGTTCAAGTCAGTGATGGAATTTCCGTTTAGCTTAATTGCAAAAGAAATTTTTTCTGAAGGGATGGACTCTCCAGTCAATGTTGACTGGTTCACAAAAAGGCTCTGTGAAGATATTATTCTCAAATCTGCTGGAACAACATCTCCAACATATAGATGGACTATATCTCCAGGGACAACGTCTTTAATGTCAATCTCTCTTTGCTTCCCAGATCTCGTAACTAAAATTCTTGTCTTTACTAAATTCCTTAATTTTTCTATCGCTTTTTGAGAACCATTTTCTTGTATGAAACTTAACGAAACACTTATTAAAATCATCGCTGAAATGAAGATGGCGCTTATTTTTTCTCCAAAAAATAAAGATAAAACATCTATGACCATTAGTATTATTATCAGAGGATTAAGGAAGTTCATGAGAAATTTAACCACAATGTGATATCTTTTTTTCTTCGCAGGCTCGTTAAATCCAAATTTCTCGAGTCTGTCTTCAGCTTCTCGCTCTGAAATTCCGTTAAGAGAGGTGTTCAAATCTTTCAGCGTTTCACTAACATCCAACCCAGAGTACTTAGCGTGCAAGTCGCTGCTAATTTCCTTATCTTTTAAAATATCCATTTACCCCTCTTTTTCATTGCATAAAAAGAAAAAGATATATTTAAATTCTACCCCATTAACAACCTTTAAAAACTTCTTCTATTGTCTTATTTTATGGCAAAACCAAATACAAATGATGAAATTCCAGAAATTAATGTTGGAGTTGTAGGCCACATTGACCACGGAAAAACAACTTTGCTTAGCAAGCTCACTGGAAAATTCACAGACACACACTCTGAAGAGTTAAAGAGAGGAATAACAATAAAGTTAGGATATGCTGAAACAATAATCTGCAAAGACAAAGATGGATTTAATAACAAAGGAAAAGGCATTCCTCAAAGATATGTTAGTTTTATAGATGCACCGGGGCATGAAATGTTAATGGCGACAATGCTTTCTGGAGCAGCAATCATCGACGCTGCAATTCTCGTAATCGCTGCAAATGAAGGGATAAAACCCCAAACACGAGAGCATTTTGTAGCTCTCCAGGCAAAAAAAATAAAAGACATAATCATAATCCAAAATAAAATAGATCTTGTTGACAAAGAACAGGCAGTTAAGAATTACAAAGAGATAAAAGAATTTGTTAAAGGAACAATTGCTGAAAACTCTCCCATAATCCCTGTCTCGGCCCAGCAGGAACTAAATATTGACAAAATTTTTGAGGCTTTATGCTCAATTAAAATTCCAGATCACGACTCCTCAAAACCTCCATGTTTTTTAATTGCAAGAAGTTTTGATATTAACAAACCCGGGACAGAGATAAAAAATCTTAGCGGTGGAATTTTGGGAGGAATTTTAAAACATGGAACATTAAATGTTGGAGATGAAATTGAAATAAAACCTGGAAGAGTCGTGAAAAAGGCAAATCAAAAAAATTACGAAACCTTAAACTCAAAAATTTTATCTTTGCATAAGGGAAATAAAAGCGTGGATGAAGTTCATCCTGGAGCAAGCATTTCAATTGAAACATCTTTAGATCCTATTTTAACAAAAGCGGATTCTTTGGTTGGCTGTCTAGTATCTAGAAAAGGGACTCTGCCAGAGATATCTTATAAGGTAAAAATAAAGCCAACATTGTTCAAAGAAGTCCTGGGAATTGAAGCTCATAAGCCAGTTGACCCGATAAAAACAAAAGAAATGCTTATGCTAAGTGTCAACACGACAATAACAGTCGGGAGCGTAGAAAAAATATCAAAAAATGACATTGAACTCTTATTGAACATCCCAATAGTTGCAATAAAAGAAGATAATTTGGGAATTGCGAGAAACATTGATGGTCACTGGAGATTGATAGGATTTGGAGAAATAGTGATTTAGAATATATCACCACTATAAGCCCAATACAGCTAATTGCTCACTTTTTATCATTAAAATCACATCAATTGTTCGCGATAATAAACAAAATTCCCATTATATTAATAGCCAACACTTGTATTTCACAACAAAAACATATTTAAACTCTAGATTTCTAATCCTTAAATGCAAAAAGAGTTTAAAATGGGGAGAGAAGTTGTGCTAGTTGGGTTAGGACTTTTAACAGTACTTTTTTTGATAGCTTTTGTTCCTGCACCTGAGAATGAAACGAATTCTACAAACAATGAAACAAACAACACATTAATTACAAGTTGCATAGACACAGATGGCGGAAAAGACTATGGAGAAAAAGGAAGAGTGTACACTGGAACAGGATGCACAGGAAATGACTGCACTAATGTAACATCAGATAAGACATATGACATTTGCTTAACTGACAAAATTTTATCAGAGGGCTATTGCTCAGAAAATACAACTTCATTCATAAACTACACTTGCCCAGAAATATGCTTAGATGGAAGATGCAAGGCAAACGTAACTACAACAACATGTGATGAGGACTCTGATTGCCCTTCTGGAAAAGAATGTGAAGATGGAAGATGTGTTATAGATGATGATGATGACAATGAAACAGAAGACGATGATGAAAACGAAACTGATGGAGATAATGATGATTTCAATGACAAAGTTTGCTGCAAACTATATATGAAACAGGAAATAAAAAATGGGTTTGAAGAAAGAACAAAATATTTATGGATAGATAGAGATTCCTGCACATCAAGAGAAAATAAGAAAGACAAAATATTCACCAAAGAAATAATGAATGACACCTCTTTATGCAGAGGAAAATTTGAAGTAAAAGAAAAGCAAAGAATAAAGTTCGAAGATAGAACAGGCCAAACATGTCCTGAAAATTGCACATGTACTGGAGTTGTAATGAAATGCCCTCTTGAAGGAGGAGGTAGGCAAATGACAATATTTGCAGGAAAATCAGGAAACATAATAATACAAATACAAGGAGTCAATGTAACAACAAACATATCAATATACAGCGAAAATGGAACATTGATAGGAGAATTTGGAAATGGAGACATTAAAATAATAAAAATAACCCCTGACCAATTAAAGATAAAATTCAGGGAAAAAGAAAAAATTGAGTTAGAAGATGAAGAAATAGAATTGAAAGATGATGGATTCTACGAATACAAAGGAAAAAAGAACGCAAGACTTCTTTGGACTGTTCCAGTCAGGGAAAGAGTTGTAACAGAAATTGACCCTGAAACAGGAGAAATAACAAAGACAAAATCTTCCTGGTGGGGATTTTTGGCTAGAGATAAGAAGAGTGAGTGAGTTTATTAGATTAATTCTAAAAAAGCTATAACGGGATTATGATCGGATATGTTATTCTGTGTGCATTTTACATCCAATACTTTAAATTTCTCCTTATGTGCTAATATATAGTCTAATGTAATTGGCTCCTTGTTGTTGGAAAAATCAGTCGGCATAAAAGAAAAATATGGCTTCAATTTATATGAAATGCCATATTCTTTGTCAGAAAGTTCAATTAATGTTCCTGTCTTCCGCATATTAAAGTCTCCTGCAATTATTGGTTTTATGTTTCTTTTTTTGCACCATTCTAAAACATATTTTAAATGCTCTTTAGATCCTTCATCCGTATTTTCAAAATGGACATTTATTAAGTCCAAATCTCCGTGAGAAATTTCTGCTTTAGTATGCAAAAATCCGGAATTTTTGTCTTTCTTTACATGTGGAAGAATCACTAATTCTGATTTTTTTATTGGAAATTTAGACAAAATGCCTAGCCCATACCACATTTCCCAGTCAATAGGCTTTTCGTGCCATTTAGTCATCCTTCTCATTTTTAGAAAATTAAATGACCCATAATTTAACTCTTTATTTATTTCATCCACTTGATTTTCATATTTTTCTTTAAGCCTTTCATCAAAGGCAGCTTCCTGAATAAAAACTATATCTGCATTTTGTTCTTTCAAAAAGTTGATAACTTTCTTTTTTCTCTTTTCCCAATCATAATATCTCCAGATATTGAGAGTCAAAATCTTTAGTTTCATGTTATACTGTTCTTTTTGATTTATTTAAATTTGATGATTAGAAATCTATCCTTTCAAATACCCAACACATTTTTCTAAAAGAACATCAAAATCTTTTTCTTTTTTCCACTCCAGTGCAATAAACTCTCGAAGTTTTTCATGACTAGGATAACCTCTATCTTCAACTAACCACAAATCTTCAAATTCTAGATTTAATAAAACAGTTAATGATTCATTTAAATCAGCTGTTTTTGCATTTCCAATTTGTGCTACCATTTTGTCCAAAAAATAATGGCTAAATTGTAAATGCATTAATTCGTGTCCGGAAGTACGCAGACATTGCAAAAGAGGTCTTCTGATAGAAAGCATAAAAGAATTATCTTGGATATTATAAGGGCATCTCCCAACTGTAGTGGTATATGCTACAAAATTCTGTGTATATACTGCCCTACCGGTAACCCTTTCAAGCCTTAAAAAATATTCTTGATTTAATCCCTCCCATGATTTTTTGGCACTAGCAGTAAATGCATCAACAATTCCTAAAGAATATAATCCTTTTATAGAATTCCAAATTTCTTCTCTACATTCTTCAAAACTCCTATTTCTAAACAAATCTTGATAATCCCTTTCCAAGGGCTTTTTTTCTGTAGATTCTGTCCAAGGTAATGTCATATTGCATAATTCCCAAACATTACGAATATCTCTATCCTTGTCTAGTTTAAATGTAACTGTTGGCATTTTTACTTCTTCTTTGTTTTTCCTTTTTGAAATAATAAAAAGATTAGGTTATGTTGGTGAGAGCCAAGGTCATCGTGGTCTTCTATTTCTGTTATGCCTCTAACCTCTTTTACTAAATGCCAATCATTATAGGTTTCAGTTAATTCTTTAAAACTGGGATAAAATTTTTCTGATTTTTTCTTTGCAAGATCATCTTCATCAGACATACAAACTAAAAGATTATAACCTTCTTTAGAAGTTGCTTCTTTCATTTCATTAATTACTTTTAAAGCATCCTCTTTACCCAAAAAATGTAAAATCAATGAAGCAATAATTAAATTATTTTCTGTTCCAAAGTCTTCTTTTTTAATATCTCCTTTTACAAATTTAAAATTTTCAGAATCTTCCGAAATTTCTTGGATGTCTATTCCTACAGCCTTTGCTCCTTTTTTATGAAAAAATTTAGACATAAATCCATTTCCACATCCGAGATCTAATATTTTGTTTATTGGTTTTTCCAACAGATGTATTAAAAATTCTTTTTTTATTTCTTTAACATTGATCATTTCTTTTCCCCTAGAAGGTGTTTAAAACACATTGGATCTTTAGCCATGTAATCTCCAGTTACTGCATAGGCAACAGCTCTACAACCTCTGCAATGAACAACTTTATCACAGAGTGTATTTCTCCTTATCTTATCTAAATCTCTTAGTTCTTGCATAACTTCACTCTCTATAATTAAACTGCTAATTCCCTCCCTAATATTTCCAATAGAGATAGGTAATCTTCTGCAAGGGTAAACTGTACCATCTGACAAAACTGAAAGAGCCATATAACCAGCAGAACATCCAGTCAAATATTTATTACATGTTTTTGCCTCATCTATTTTTGGATTTGTAGGTTCAATAATTTGCCATAAAACATCTGAATTTAAAATCATTATTTTATCTCCGTATTGTTCCATTAATTCTCCAGTTCTTCTAAATACTAGAAGAGCATCTGCAGCCCCAACATATTCAGGATCTTCTACTCCTAATTTTCTGTCTGGAACATAAGTTTTAAAACCAACCTTTTTTGCTCCTGTTTTTATTGCGGTTTTAACTACATCTTCAAAATCCTCTAAATTTGTTTGCATTAATGTCATTGATACAGTTATATCAACATAATAAATATTTAATCTTTTCGATTGAAGATGGGCAACTAAATCCGTTAATGATTTAACATGAAGACTACTATTTTTTAATTCTTAAGTTTACCTAAAATTACAATACATTCCTTATCATCTGAATACGGACAAAGCATAGAATCTCCAAAAATACTCCCATAGATTTCTATTATTTCAAAATTATCTTCTAATATCTTATTGATTTCTTCTAATGTGTATATCTTTAAATCCCAAGAATCATTATACATCTTTAATGTTCTATCCTCTATGAAAGTTATCTGATTTATTTTCATGACTTTGTTTTTTTTATCTAATTTATTCTGATTAAATCTTGTTGCAGATATTTCATTAATAGTACGAGAAGCATCAATAAATAGATCATCTTTAAATTTCTTGTCCATAAATCTAAAATTGAATATATCAAAAAAGATTAATCCCCCCTTATTCAGATTTCTTTTAAAATTATCAATAATTTTAATAAATTCTTCTTTAGAAAAATGACCTACATAATTGTATGTACAAATAATAGCATCAAATTTACCAATAAAATCTTTTCTAAGATCCCTTTCTATAATCTCAAAAGAAACTTTTTCTTTCTTTGAATTTAATAAGGCTTCATTAATCATAGCCTTGTTTAAATCAACACCAATAACATCATAACCTAACTTTTTTAATTCAATGCTTAAATTACCAATCCCACAAGCAAAATCTAAGATTTTCTTAATTTTATGTTTTTTAAAAATCATATCTAACTTTTTGGCAAACTGGAAATAGTCAACACTAGCACCATCTAGTATATGATAATATTTAGCATATCGAGTATACCACTCTTGCCAGCTCATTTTTCTTCTCCTATATTAAAAAATCCCATAGCATTATTAAAAAGGATGTTTCTTAAAAAGCTTTCTGTGCGCCCTAATTTTATAGCACATTCTTTTATCCTATGGGGAGAATCCCAATCAAGACTGTTCCACTCTCCTCTTTTAAGAACGTTCCAACGATAATCATAGTTAAAACAAATTTTTTCAGGTTTGACCTTGCTAAACAAAAAAGTTAGATAATCTACATTGTAGATAGCAAGACTGTTTTTCTCTTGATTAAGCATAAGATCTGGTCCAAGTCCAACCATAAACAATTCTGAATTATTCACTATATCGATTGCTTTCGCGTCTAAGCATAATCCATGAGCCAAATAGCATTTCAAATTATTTTGAACAGCCCAATTAGCCCACGCTGATGCCCTATTACCTTTTACTATTTCATCCAGCCCATCTGCTCTCTTCTTGGCTCTATAGTCAGTATGTATCATAAGAGGTTTGTGACTTGTTTTAAGAAGCCTAATCAACCAGTAAGGAACATCTTTAGTAGTAGTATAAGAAGAAAGTCCTTGAATCTTAAAAGCGACAACTTCTTTGAGAGGCAAGTATTTACTTACTTCATCTTCTGTGTCTAGAGTTGGATGTAGTTTTGGACAAAAATAAAACATTATTTTATTTTGTTTGTTATTTAGTTCACTGATGTTGGCATAACAAAACGCATTCATTAAAGAATAGGGATTTGTTGGGTTTGTTTGTTCTTCTAAAATGTCACCATTTTCATTTAATAGAATTCTTCTAAAAACAATTCCTTTATAGTCTTTAGACCATAGACATGACCTTTCAATAATCCCACTAGGAAGTCTTAGTTCATGGGTTCCTGTGGGAATCGCTATCGTTTTGATAACTCCCTCGGCGTGTGCATTATCCAAATAATCTTCTATAGTAGAATCAGGACCAAATACATTTCTACCTAAGTTCATTTGTGAATCAAAAATTTTAGTCATTTTTTACAGGCTAGTCAAAAAAAGTTCTACTTCATCTTGTTCTCTTCTTTTTTGATATAAAAGAATGCTATAACCACAATATTGAAGATTTTTGTTAAATAAATTGTAAAAATACTTAGCCTTCTTGTTTATTGCTTCTTTTTGGGTATTATCCATTCTCCTTAAATTTGGTTTGTCTAGAACCAATTTAATAAAATTATCAATTTTATCATCAACATCTTCATATTCAAAATCTCTCACGTAATAAAGTTCAATGGGCATACCTAAATTTTTTGAGGTTCTTTCAAACAACTTTTCCCAAGAATTTTTTGTGTAAATTTCTATTCTGTTTCCAATAGCTTTCGAAACTTCCGATACTAACTCTTTTGGTGGATTTCTTCTGTAATAAATAGGAATTGAAGAAAAGGTACCGCCAAACTTTAGAACTCTTAAATATTCAGATATTGCAACTTCTCCGTTTTTCATAAAGGAAGTAACGTTACTTGCCCACACTAAATCAAATGTTTCATCTGGAAAACTTAAATTTTCAGCATTGCCAAATTGAAAATTAACTTGGTCTTCTAACCCATTTCTTTTAGCATATTGTCTTGCTAACTCTAAAGATTCTCCATTAATGTCTACACCAACAACTTTGCATCCAGAAAGATAAGCAAGATTAATAGAGGTAAATCCAGTATTACATCCTATCTCTAAAACATTACTCTTATTATTTAATCTACTGTTAATTATAACTTCATTAACTGACCTTATTCCTCCAGAACATCTATTTCTTTCATCTATCAGAGAGACAAATCTAGAATAGTCCAAACTTTCTATTTCTGTAGGTGATGGATTGTAGGATACCATTTTTAAGGTTTAAGAATTGAATCAATTCTTGGGAATAGTGATGCAGAATAAACAAAAGGCATTTCTAATAATCCTTGGAGAAACCTTTCCCACCCTAAACCAAAACCAGAAGTTTCTTCATAGTCTGCAAATCTTCTAGATTGTAAATAAGGTTCGTAATCTTCTCTTGGTAGATTAAATAAAACTGCTTTTTCTTCTAGTTCGCTTGTAGATCTTACTCTATGGCCACTGCCGATAGTTTCTCTATATCCTGGCAATATAATATCACAATTATCTGCAGCTAATACCTCACTTCCATCTTTTTTAGCGTGATAAAATGGAACCTCTAAAAGAGGCATTTCAGAAACACCGACTATCCCACCAACTAATTCAGTTAATTTAATTTCTTCCCACGCATTAAAATTTTTTAGTGTAAATTCTTTGTATTTTTCATCGTGTGTTGATTTATACAACAAATCTAAAGCATCTTTTAAAGTAACTATAGGAATTGTTTTTCCTAACATAGAATTTAATTCAGCCACACTTTTTTCATTAACAAAATACATTAAATCAGAAACATTTCTGCTAGTTAAATCCTTGACTATTCTTTTTAATAATCCTCCAGCAATTTCTAGATTCCTATTTTGATTCACTTTTCCCTCATATTCTATATGATGAAATTCAGATAAATGTGTTGCATCTGCTTTTTCTTTTCTAAAAGAATTATAATTAGCAAAAACATGATTAATATTAGTTTGAAGAAGGGCTAATTCTAGATAAATCTGTGATGATTCAGATAAAAATGCTTTTTTCGACAAATCAAACCAGTCTAAAGTTATAGGGCAAGTGTCTGTAGTACAATTTATTTTTCCTCTCCCATAAACTGCTCCTGGTGGCGAAATCATTCTTGTTGTTAAAGGAAGGGGAATAAACAAAGCACCTAACTCGCTGAAATAGTTAACTGTAGAAGAATTTATTGTGTCATTAATCTTAGAAATATGGGAGTACATATCATCATCATGAATAGAATTAACTCTATCCCCTATAGTGTGTGGATTAATTCTCATAACCCTAATATCATTTAAAGGTGAAAATATTTTATTTCCTTTATAAGTTATTCTTCCTTCTTTGCCTGCCTTATACGGGCCTATCATAAATCACCTCTTATTTTACTTGCTAACTTTTTTAATTCTTCATCATTTGCTTTTTCACCCATTAATGTTGTAACATATCCCTCATATTTCTCTAAAAATATTCGTTGGGGGTTTTGCATTGACTTAAATTTGTTAGTTAGCCCATGCATTGGATATAGTTTTATATGAGCATGGTTTACACCCAATCCTTCTATTACTAAAGCAACTCTTTTAACATCTAATTTCTTTTCTAAAAGATGGGAAACTTTTCTAGCAAACAATAAAAATTTATTATATTCCTCCTGATCCATATTTAAAACATCAGAATTAAAATGTTTTTTTGTGGAAACTACAGTCATACCTTTAGTATTTGGGAATATATCTAAAAAAGCAATAAAATCATCATTTTCATGAATTTTATGGCATGAAATTTCTCCCTTTGCTATTTTACAAAAAGTACAATCATTCTCAAAATTAACTTCTTCATTCTTATTTAAATTTTCTTCCATATTATTGACTTTTTCCATCCTAACAACTAAAAATAGAAAACATTTATAAAGCTTTCGTTATGCAATAGTAACAACACCACAAATTTTTTTATAGTGTTTTTAAACCTACCACCACTCCAAAAACCTTAAATATTCTAAAATGCTTAAAAACTGATGGATAAAAATGTATTATTTTTGGCTGTTCTGGTCAGCGTACTGCTTATTGTAAATACAACGTTCATAGTCATAATCCAAGGAAGCAAAAGTAGCTCAAACAAAATGGTTTATGTTGGAGAAACTATAGGAAATGTTTTATCGGGATACGACCAGTTGGAAATATTTAGCAAGCCAGTTTTAGAATCAAGCTTGGCAAAAAAAACAGCTTCTTCAACTTCAAAATCAACAACAAGGTCAACTTCAACAAGAATAATCAAACCAGAGCCAACACCAACAGCTTTAAGGTCATCAGTGAGAATAGTAAAAGATGATAATGGCAGAGTAATCTACACAGTAAACTATGATACGGACACAATAACTTTCCCAGACGGAAAGACTACTCCAATAATTATTGATGGCAATGTAAATCCTTCTCAAAATGATTACTATGACGCTGGAGCTTCAGCAACAGCCTCGCCTGTGACCTGGCAGCAAATCCCATACACAAGATTCAATGCTTTTGTTGAGCAAAACTATTATAATAACAACACAGCAAACATAACTGATTTCCTAAACAAATTACAGCCAAGACTTGTCTTAATGGAACAGACAACAGGATGGAGTTCTGAAAAATTCTACGGCCATAAATTGAATTTGTATATTGATACTGCTGGATGTTGGGGAGGTTATGCAATGCCTGGAGAAGCTCATGTTTTATTGTCTAATCCATTATACCAACAATCCTGTCGATTACCTTACTACTTTAATGGGCAACAATATTACGGAAATACAGGAGAATTGGAGGATAATTGGATATATTTTTCAGGGGGGTTACATGAATCTATGCACTCTATAAACCCTTTACCGATTTATAATAGATTATGGTTGACAGAAGGGTTTTCCGAATACAATATGTATAACATCTTAACAAATTATGGAGACATAAATCAAGAAACAGGTGATACTTATTTATACCAAGGAAAGGCAGGATGGAATTGGCAAGGATATGTGAATAATGACTATAAAGATACAACTGGAAATGATTATGAAATACAGCAAAGTCCTGGCTACGACATAACTGCCTGGATGTTTACAATGCTAAGAGATGATTATGGATTAAATTGGAGCAGATTTTATTATTTGACTAATAATAATCTTGAAACTTTAGACAAATCAGATGGGCAAACAAACTGGCAAATCTCAGATGACATGGCAGTCATCGATTTATTTGGAAGAACACTTAGCCATACAAGTTTTGATAATCAAACAAAACCAATATTCAGATATGACGGTCCTAACGGGCCAGGTTGGGGTGTAAGACAATGGGTTCCAATAACATTCTATGGAGATTTAAGAACGACGATGACAATATCAAATCCAAATCCTCAGCCAGGACAGCAAGTGAATATAAATGCAACAATATACAACGACGGACAAACAAACCTGAATAATGTTTCTGTAAAAATTTACTATGATAAAGAAGAAACCACAAGGGTAATTTTGAAAAACCAAACAGTAAATATTCCTGCAGGAAGTAATGTTAATATTTCCGTAAGTATGACAAGCTCCACAAATTCAGCATATGCTATTGTTGTTTCAGCTGATCCTGCAAACATAAAATTGGAAAAAGATGAAGCAAACAATGCAGCAACAGCAAACCTGATATTTGGAACACTTCAATCTGGCTGCACATGGGAAAAAGTCAATGGGCACTGGATACAAGTTTGCAGTTCTGCAACTACTCTGATTAAATAATTTTTATTTCCTCAAAATCCAACACTGTTTTCCATGACAGGAAAATTTATATAGATACCACACCTATTCTAAAAATGGAAGAAATATCAATAAATAAAAAGGCAATAGAAGATTTATTAAGAATTAAAGAAGAATTCAATTCTGTAATAGAATCCATAGAATTGATGAGCAATAAAGAATTTATGAACTCTTACAAAAAATCAAAAAAACAGGTGAAAGAGAGGGATTTTGCTGATTGGAATGCCCTATAAAATTCTTCCTACAAAAGAGTTTGAAAAAGATTTCAAAAAATTAGATGAATTCTCACAAAAAAGAATCAAAAAGAAAATAGATGAAGTTTCACAAAATCCTTTAAGATACAAACATTTACATTATGATTTAGCTGGAAGCTGTAGATTAAGATTAGGCAAACATAGAGTAATTTTTTCATATAGCCAAGAAAAAGAAGAACTATATCCTGAAAAGATTGTTTTTGATCATAAATATAGAGATTAAATAATTTTTGTATAAAGATAATTTTAATGTAAAAAATTTAAGGATTTAATTAAAAAAATAAATATTATAATAAATCATCTTACAAAATATATCTTGACGAAGTCTGACATGAAACGAATCAATCGACAAGCTAAACTTCATTTCTTTTCAACAGCAAAATTTATAAACTATAGTAGTTCTATAGTCTTATGGTAACAACAATACAACTTAATGAGAATGTAAAAAAAGCATTGGACAGAATGAAAGTTGGAAAAGAAACATATGAAGAAGTTATACTATCTCTAATGAGAACTGTCGAAGAACAAAAAAGAAAGCATATTGAGCTAATGATTGAAGGATGCAAAGCTATGGCAGAAGAAAATTTAAAAATAACTAAAGAATTTGAAGCAATAGAAGACTTTAGAGATTGGGAATGGAAATAAAAAGAGGAGACATTTTTCTGGCAAATCTAGAGCCAGTAATAGGAAGTGAGCAAGGAGGAATTCGACCAGTCTTAATAATTCAAAATGATATTTCTAATAAAAACTCACCCGTAACAATAATTGCTGCTCTCACCTCAAAGGTTTTTGATAAAGAATATCTTACAAATGTGTTTGTCCAAAAAAAAGATTCAAAGTTAGAAAAAGATTCCACAATACTCTTAAACCAATTAAGAACTATTGATAGAACAAGACTAATAAAAAAAATTAGCTTTCTGAACATAGACTTAATGAATAAAGTTGAGATGGCAATCAAAACAAGCTTGGACCTTTAATTTTTTAACACAACCTAAAATTTTCACATTAAAATAATTATCAATCTTGGGCGACAGCTAGCCAATTTTCATTTCTCCTCAAACAGTACATTGTAACGTTAACGGGAGTTATAATCTCCTAGTCTAAAGACTATAATAACTTTATAGTGATGAAAAATAGAAAGTTTTAAAAGTCCGTTCTTACCTCAAAATATATTAAGAAAAAAATAATTAACATCACAATGACTCTTGAAGACCAATTAAATGAATTCAGAAGAGGAACAGTAGATATCCTCACAGAAGAAGAATTAGTTAGAAAACTAAAACAAAATAGGCCTCTTAATGTTAAATTTGGAGTGGATCCCACAGCTCCAGATATTCATCTAGGCCATACTGTACCTTTACAAAAATTAAAACAATTTCAGGATTTAGGACATAATGTACAATTAATAATCGGGGACTATACTGCAATGATAGGTGATCCCAGTGGAAGAAATGAAACAAGACCTACATTAACTCGAGAAGAAATAGAGGATAATATGGAAACCTATCAAAAACAAGTCTTCAAAGTTTTGGATTCTAATAAAACTTCTTTGGTATATAATAGCCAGTGGTTAGAGGAATTTTCTGGAACAGATGTAATTAAACTAGGTTCAAAATATACAGTTCAACAGCTTTTGCAAAGAAGAGATTTTGGAGAGAGAATAAAACAAAATAGACCTCTTTCTGTTACCGAATTGTTGTATCCTCTTCTCGTTGGCTATGACTCTGTACACCTTAAAAGTGATGTAGAAATCGGAGGAACAGACCAATTATTTAATTTTATGGCAAGCAGAGAGATCCAAAAAGCATATGGGCAAGAACCAGAAATAATTATAACGCTTCCTTTACTTGAGGGAGTAGATGGTGTGAAGAAGATGAGTAAAAGTTTTGGAAATGCTATAGGTGTAAACGATGACCCGAATGATATGTATGGAAAGATAATGTCTATTTCTGATGATCTGATGTTAAAATATTATGAGTTACTATCTGAAACTTCTTTAGAAGAATTTCAAAAGATTAGAGAAGCCATTTCTTCTGGAAGTGTGAATCCTATGGAATACAAACAAAGATTAGCAAGGGAAATTGTTTCTAGATATCATGAGCAAAATCTTGCACTATCTGCTGAAGAAAGATTCAACTATGTGCATAGAAGAAAGAATGTTCCAGAGAAATTAGAAGAACAAGTTATAAAATATTCAACAAGTGAGGAAGAGTTGTCAATTGTGAAAGTTCTTAGACAAATGGGAAGGATAAATTCTAATAGTGAGGCTAGAAGACTTATAGAGCAAGGTGGGGTGAGACTTGATGGCGAGACTATCAATGATATGAACTATGTGGTTTCTCCTCAAGATGGCCAAGTTGTTCAAATTGGAAAAAGATATTTTAGAAAACTAAAATATGAAAAAGAGTAGGTCTAATAAACAGCTTTATAAATAAGTTTTATCTAAATAAATTAAGATGGAATTAAAAGAAAGAATCAGCTTAATAATGAGGAATTTGCAAGAGGTAATCACAAAAGAGGACATAGAAGAATTGTTAAAGAAGAAAAAAGAAATCTCTGTTTATTGGGGGACTATGCCGACAGGGAGCATATCAATAGCATATTTTTTCCCTATGTTAAAGATAGCTGATTTTTTAAAAGCCGGATTAAAAGTTAAAATTCTATTAGCAGATTTACATGCTGCTTTAGATGGAGTTCCATGGGAATTATTGGAGAAAAGGACAGAGTATTATAAAAGAGCAATAGTTCTTATCTTAAAAACAATTGGAGTAGACATAAAAAAACTGGAATTTGTTAAGGGAAGCGATCTACAATTAAATGGAAAATATTTCGAAGATGTATTGAAATTAGGTATGGTTTCTACCATTAGAAATTGCAATAAAGCAGCATCTGAAGTAGTTAAAATGACAGATAATCCTCTTTTAGGAAATCTTGTCTATCCTATAATGCAAGCATTAGATGAAGAATATCTTAAAGTAGATATTCAATATGCCGGATTAGACCAAAGAAAGATAATGGTTTATTCCAGAGAATATCTTCCAAAGATTGGATATAAACCAAGAATAGAATTAATGTCTCCAATGATTAGGGGGTTGGTCGGTGAAAAAATGAGTTCTAGTATCGAGGCAACAAAAATTGATTTACTCGATAATGAAAATGATCTCAAGAAAAAGATAAACGGGGCTGATTGTATAGAAGGAGATCCTAATAACGGAATAATGTCTCTTTTAAAATATTTAATTATGATACTGAAAGAAGATGCAAAAAGAAGTTTCACAGTTGAAAGACCTGAGAAGTTTGGAGGGGATATTGAGTATAGAAGTTATGAAGAAATTGAAAAAGACTTCAAATCCAAAAAACTACATCCGTTGGATTTAAAGAATGCGGTAGCTAAAGAATTAAATCTTTTATTAAAAAGATTTAGAGACGATAAAGAATTGTTAAATCTTTATAAAAACGCTTATGGGTAAAAATGGCAAAAAAGAGGGAAATAAGAGTAGTTTTTGATAAAAAATATTATAATTCTCTTATGAAGGAATTTGGTTATAATCCTTTAGAATTTGAAAAAATTAATTTTTCGTTAGGGAAGCTAAAGAAATATGATCTTCAGAGAATGTGGTTGTGCCATCACGATGGAAAAAA